>Ga0207813_100188_pt1 | contig 45812 bp, 26 predicted proteins | sample A23E3SouthBayCA_2_FD_187730 | JGI IMG/M metagenome (GOLD analysis project Ga0207813, IMG submission 187730) | Aerobic enrichment media microbial communities from Eden Landing Ponds, California, USA - A23 E3 (4) (SPAdes) | ecosystem: Environmental > Aquatic > Marine > Unclassified | place... | reverse complement strand
GCCTGTCCGATGAGCTGGTGTGTGAGGAAGTTCCCGTTGTGTGCGGCTGAGAGCGCGAGCTGGAGTTCGTCAAGGGCACGGACAGAGAGGGGAAGGTATGCGGGTGGGAGGTCTCGCTGCCCGACTGCGGCGTGGAGCGCCGAGGCGGAGATCGGCGAGTACTTCGGTTCGCTGGAGGGTGCGTCTGGGGCGGTGTCGAATGGAGGCCCGTTCCCATTGGAGGGTGCAGTCATTTTCTTTCTACACGCATCTCTTCCTTCGTATTGGTATATAAACCAGAGCACGGTTTCTATCACTCGCCGTCAGGACCCATCGAGCTATTATGGGAAATTGCGCGGATTTTGATGCGCATACAGAGCGTTGCCACTCTCAATCGGTGAACCCGGTGGGGGAACCGTCGCTCAGTCAGGCGGTATCAATGTCGAAGCGACCAACTCGATACAATCGCCTGCCGTCAGGACCGGCGCGTAGCGCACGTCGCCGTCGACGCCTGTATTGAATCAATTATCGGTGGCGATGGCTGCACAGGCTATTGACCTGCCCGGCTAACCTATGCAAGCGACGTCAGAACGTCAGCCAGTCGCCCTCCGCGTCTTCTTCTGGAAATAAGCCCTCCGCTTGGGGGAACAACGGGTTTGATCTGTTTTTGACGTCAGGGCCGGACAGACCGGCCGCGGCTTCTGGTGGTTCCGCAAACCCGTCCAAGCCCAACATCTCCGCACCGACTTCCGTATCCATCATGGGTTCCTCGATCGACACTCCGGGCTCCCAGTCAGACATTCCAAACCCGAGTTCTGGCTGTTCAGCCGGTTCCACCACTAATTCTTCAAACTCGGAGAATCCTGGGTCGACGTCGGTCAGTCCGAAAGGATTGGCATCCCACTGCGGCGGCTCCCATCGCGGCGGTGAATAATTCATCTCCACATCGGCCGCCGGCCCATCTGCTACACCCACATCCTGTGGTCCGATCGGTTCCTCGTCCATGACCGGATCCCAGCCAAGGGAGCGATGGTCACTGGAACGTCTGACATCAAATGTGCTCATTTCTTCATGGCTACCGTAGCCGATTGTGTCAGCAGTTGTCGGGCGATGGTTCTCCTGTTCCGGGCCGGATGACCGCGGCCATGTCTCCGCCGGATTCTGCTGTCTATCAGCGGCTTTCAGCGGCTCACAGCGGCGGTCTACACGCCTGTCCTGCTCACGGTACCGAGTCTCTCTGGTATCGCGGGGTGCCGATCTCCGTTTGGTGGCGGTGTCGTCCGTCCGCCTGCGATCGTGGTTGTCCGCTGCCATCGACGGCCGCGCACTGTTCTTTGAGGCCGTGGCACCGGAACTACGTGGAGTGGGTATCAGGAGCGATTTGATGAACGAGGATATCTTGATCTCGATTGGACTGCGGACCAGTTCGTGGCTCACGGCACTCGGCCCGACATCGATTTCGACGAGGTCCGGGACTGGGTCAAGACCGATGAATTCTGGTCCCCAGTCGACGTCGAGGTAGCTGAATCTGGTGTCGATCTGGGCGAACTTGATGTCTCGGCTTGAGTCGACCGGCTTAAAATACGGATTGTCGGTCCCGGTGGATGGGCTCTGCCTTGGTGAAGCTGTGGAGGTGATGTGTCTGTTCCGGCGTATCGACGTTCCCGCCGTTTTCTTCGTCCGGGAGGAATTGGTGTACGAGGCTTTTCGCTGCGTCGTCTGGGTCTTCTTCGGGAGGCGCTGTGGACGTTTCACCGTGGCCGACGACGGCTCCGGTTTCTCCTCCGATGTTGGCGGCTCCGGAGGATCCGTGTCGTCGTCGCTCGCTGGCTCCGGCTCCTGCTCGGTCGATTCTGTGGACTCGGCTGTCTGTGGTGCATCAACTGGCTGTGAGTCGGTCTGCCGCGTCGTTGAAGCTGTCGTGGACTCGTTGGACGTGCTCGGATACGTGGGTTCGGGAGCAGGCTGCAGATGTCGAGGAGACGGCGACGATATCATTGTATACGCCATCATCGTTGTCCCGGCGACGATACCAGTGGCCGCGTACCAGAGGCCGGGTGGAGAACGCAGAGCGTCCACGAGCAGGAGGGCTCCCCCGCCGAGAACCACGAACAGGGCACCAAGACGGCCGTATACCGTCATTTCTATACAGTACGTCAAGTTTGCTTAAATATCTGCTCCCAATACAGACCGTCTACGTACGGCTCGTAACCGGGTTACGGGCCGGAATAAAGCTTATACTTGCTTTGACGGTTAGTTTATATATTAGAATGGCGTCCGGACTGCTCAAACCCCTCTTGTAGACGGCGAACTACTTTCAGACCTACAGCGGGCCCGAACGACTGTTTTATTGAGGTTTCTGATATCTACCCTTGACAGTCTCAATCACTGCTGTTCGACTCCAAGCAATTCGAATCCGTCCAATGGACAACTGCCACAGCCACTCACTCAGTCACAAAGGTTTCAGTCAGGGGAAGGCAGGTCGTGATCGGCGAATTCGTCTTTGAGATATACGACCGGAAGCCCCAACACGGCCTTGATACGGTCGCGGTTTCCGTACATGTGCGACTTGTCCGAGGTCACAATTTTTCTAATGAGGTTTCGGTTGCGCTGGTGATTTGCATCGCACAGGATCACTTTGTCTACATACCCATCAACGAACCAAAGACGTCGGTTCCGCTCTTCCTCGGTCCACTCACTCGTCGGGCCCCACGTGAGACGACTCTGAAGTTGGGCCCGTGTCTCCAGTGCATCGGTAATGATGGTGTCGCAGAGCGTGTCCATCGCCTCACGTGCCACCTTACTGGTCACCTGCTGGTCGCCGATTTCGTCGCGGAGAAAGCTCCGAATATTGGGACGAATAATCTCTCGGATCAGACGCTGAGGAAAAACGTTCTCCTCGATGCGAGTGACAGCGATAAACTCGTCAACGAGCGTTTCCAGGTCCAGTTCCTCATCGGCGCAACTTCGAAGTTTAATCCCTAAGTTGGTCTGCGCAGCCCGAATTTTCGAAAACTTATCGCCGAACCTCCCCTCGTCGGTCTCCCAGCTCACCTCTGCCGAATCGAGGGAGTTCTCTGAGGTGCTGTTGCAGTATTCGTAAATCACCGCCCGACTCGTCGAGAGTGAGTTGTCGGTCTCGAAGAGTCGTTCGGCCTCGTCGCGCCATAGGTCGTGAAGGAACGTCACCCCGACGAGTGGGCCGGTGTCAAGGAAATAGCGTGACATGGAACTTATCCTGTCACCTCGAAATCGATGTAAGGCAAGACGAGTGCGTCTGCAGCTCTTCTCGAGATCCTGTCGTCACGTGCGTTTGCTGCTGCCTTCTCGCGCTCCCAGCTACGAAGTAGAGAGCGGAGCTGTCTCTTCGCATCGTTCAAGCTGTCGAGGCTCAACTCACGTTCAATCTGCTCACGCGTCAGACCGTCGTTCTCACGAACCGCGAGCTCCATACAGAAGAGCCGCCAGAACGTCTTGGAATACTTCTTGGCCTCTTTAGGATCATACTCCGAAGAATCCAGCTCAGCGCTCATCAATCGATACCAGATGTGAAGATCGTCCTCGTAGTCGGGGAAGGAGTCAGTTGGGAAGTCCTCAATAAAGTCGTACAGCGACTCTCTCGCCGGTCCAGCATTCCGATCGAATGAGAGCGTCATCTGTGCCGAATCTGCAGTCCCCAACTGCTTATCCAGTCGCCGGTAGTGTCGCTGTATTTCGTATGGCGCATCGTCGTACATCTGGTCGGTAAGTCCCTCGAGTCCGAGGTCGTAGTAACGTTCAAGCGCGCGACTTGCCGCTCGACGTCCCCGCCGAATCGTCCCCTCTGATCTGTCGATGTTAGCAGCAGCGACGTCGCAAATTACTGGATCGTCGTTTGGCTCGCCTCCGGTGTGGACGCCGGTATTCGCCGTTGCCGTCATTGTGCCATACATATACCAGAAGGTCGGGATGTCGGTCGTAACCCGCTCACTGTCTAATTCCTCTTTCACGAAATAGAGCAGCTTGTGAACAGCCTTCCGGGAGAGGGGACTGTCGTACCTGTGTTCGTCGAAGAGAAGTGCAACCACCTCACTTACGCTCAGTTTCCCGTGCATCGATTCGTCAACGTAGCATAAGAATCGGGCATTTATCTATGCTGTGGGTAGAGGAGAAACACTATCTATCAAAGAGCACGGATGTCCAGTAACTATATGCCGATATACAATCACGAAGGAACAAGCGAGGCCAGTGGTGACAAGGGGGAAAAGTACAAGCAGGCGATTGAAGAGTACCTCCGCGCTCGGGGATACAGCATCGAACGACGGTCGAATCATCACAGTACGACCGAAGATCTGGCCGCCGTCACCGTCGACGAGAGTTTCCACTATCTCAGCGGCGAGAAGGTAGGTGACGACGTCAAGAAGTTCGTACGGGTGGAGGCCAAGGGAACCAAGTTGTCGCGACTAGATGACGATTTCCTCACTGAGCTAGCTCGCGTTTTCATCGACTATTGTGAGCAGGACGGAGGATTCGAATACCACATTTACGCATCGTATCTCCAAGCCTTTGACAAGTGGGAGCGGATATTCGATCCCAGAACGAACACCCCGGAGTACATCAAAGACTACTTCGATACCCTGAGGGAGAGGCAGAAGCTGAATGACGCCGAGGAAGAAGCCTTCCAAGACCTTAGAGTAGAAGACTTCGAGTGGTTTCTTGCCGATGTCTTTGTCCACCGCGCCAGCTGGAACCGCCTCGGACAGATGGCAGAGGATGAGCGGTCTGTGAATCGCTCTAAATGGGACTTCTACACCCGAGAGAACTCACCCTCGCGAGAAGCCGAAACTCTCGTCGCTAATTTCCTCCGTATTAGTGGGCTACCAGAATCAATCTACATCGGTGAAAACCTCGCAGACCATCCTGAGGACATCTATGTCGATAATCCTCGGTACCTGCCTATCTGGGTCGAGTCAGGTCTGTTCTACAGCCTGATTCCAATGGAAGAGATACCTGACTCGCTCCGTCCGTTCGTCGATGGGGAATCTATTCAAAGCCGACCGTTCGACAGCTGGCTAGAGAGCGATGATACTGCTCCCAACGTTGCGAAGCGACTGCTCAACCGCGAGATACGACGACGCGCAGTCGACGGGTACGAAGATTGTAGAATGGTGCGCCACCAGTACGAGAATCGTCTGCTCTTCAAACATGAAGTCGGGGGAGCTGGCGAAGAGGACGATTCTCCGGCAAAGACGAGGGTTGAGGGATGGGACGTTGCGATGGATTGGGGCGCATATACCGCCCATCGCTATGCGGCACCGGTTGTCAAGCAATATAACGAGCAGTTCTACGTCTTCATCGACACTGGGTGGATGTTCTCACGTTCCGGTCGCGGCACCGATATCGTAAAAGGCGACACCGCCAGCAAACTCCATGACAAGCTCCAAAGTAGCGGCCATTACCGTCCAAATAATCTGAAGGCACAATTCCGACAGTGGCGCGCATACCTCGGAATGGACGAATCACCACCGCTTGAGGAGGCAGATATAGAGGATGACTCCCAACGACTGGAGTTCGAGCACGAAGAGGGGTTAGAGCTTCGCGTGCGGCCTCCGAAAGACGGCGCCGAACGGGAACTTCTCATGCAACGAGGTGTAGACGCGTACTGATGTCTGGGTTCAGAGTGGACTTCCTCTCGGAGCCGGAACTCGTCTTCGCCGGTGGCAATACGGCGAAGGATCCGCGGAGCGGACTGCTGAAGTACGGGCCCTGCCCACCGCGTGACGGGTCTAATCATGAGGTGGTGCGGGTTGGACTGATTGGTGATAGCTGGTCTATCTCGGCGATGCGAGACCTGCTTGAGGACATGCGTTATGGGATCCTTCCCGAGGGAGACGAGCGAAAGCGGTGGAATCAACCGTTCCCGGGACTCGGCCCTAACTCTGAGCTCAAGATGTCGTTCGATCAGCGTCCCATGTGGCGGGGTGAAATCGGTCATGATGACATCGACTCACTGAGCGACGTCCGCAATGATGCCGACCGTGTTGAGATGGCGCTGGATTACATCAAGTACCAGATAGAGGGCGTCTGCTCGACAACCCCGAGCCCGGACGTAGTCATTGTAAGCATCCCGGAAACCCTTGCTGAGCTATTCACAGAGGACAAGAAAGCAGATACCATTCGGACGGCCGACACCGACTTCAGAAGCCGCATCAAGCTCCTGGGGATGCTGAACCAGACCCCGACTCAGCTGATCGGCCCCAAGACCCTTGCTGGCGAGGATGTCCAACCACGCCGTGAGGTGGCGTGGAATCTCGCAGTGGGTCTACTCTACAAAGCTCGAAGGGGACGACCATGGAAGCTCACTGAACTGAAATCGAACACTTGTTACGCCGGAATTTCCTTCTACGATGAGCGCGGGACAGAACCCGACACCAGAGCGTCAATCGCGCAGGTGTTCATGGAGACCGGAGAGAATTTCGTCATCCGTGGCGACCCGGTCACCGACATCGCTAGCGATGCCGACACAGGACGAACACACCTGTCGGCTGGAGATGCCGAGCGGCTAATCCAGACCATCTTGGAGCGGTACGGCAACCGCAGGCAGGATCGACCTGATCGGTTAGTTATTCACAAGTCCTCCAACTTCTGGAAGCAGGAGACAGAAGGCTTCAAATCCGGCTCCGTAGACGTGAGACAGCGAGACTTCATCACCATCCGAGAACATCATCCAATGTGCTTATTCAGCAACACGCAATACCCGCCTCTGAGGGGCACAGTCACCCTGCCACCCGGGAGGGAAGAGTACTACCTCTATACTAAGGGATTCATTCCAGAGATTTCCGCGTACGCTGAGTCCGGCACTCCAAATCCAATCGTCGTCCGTCCCCATGATGACGTGAACGACACTTCGTACCGGGAAATCTGCGAGGAGATACTCTCATTCTCAAAGCTCGATTGGAACAGCTCTGACTTCTGCAAGAAACTCCCCGTGACAGTCGGAATCGCCGACGCCGTCAGCGACATTCTCGCAGAACCGGTGGCACAGAATCTCCCTGACGGAGCGTTCCCGTACCACTACTACTACTATATGTGAACTCGCTCGATACCGGTTTCAAGAGGTCGTGTTTAGAAGCTCGAAATCGGGCGCTTGAGTACCGAATGTACGCTTGATGGGGTAGTAATTACTGTCATCTCTAACGGTGAACCAAATTCCCGACCAACCAGATTAAGCAACAGATGGCGATCTCCATCCGATTTGTTGGCTAAATCTACTTTCCAAATCTGGCTACTCGAGTTCCAAAGCCTCTCTTATACCTCAAAATGAGTCTCAGGTTGATGGACTCTCCGTGCTGGGGGCCAGAGTCTATAGGCCGCGCGGCTGGACCGTCTTCCGGTTGTTGGCTCCCGCCCGTCGAGCGGCTTCGTCGAGGTGGTCAGTAACTTCCTGATCAAGCGCGTCGTAGAAACCCGCCGAGACTTTGCGTCCCAACAGTGTGTCCTACACAGCTGCTTTGACGATTAGGCCAACCATCTCATCCGAGGTGTCTCACGTCGGTCATATACAGATATAAGTCCAGACTGCTTGAGGTCGTGAACATTTATATCGCCTATTGAGCATCGGTGCTGATTCCACTCAACCGTCATTCTCACCTATACGGGAAGAGTCAGACAGTACGCCTCAATGTCTGGTGCAAGAGATATCACCTGCTCTCGCTTCCGTAGCTCTGCCTTCCGTGACTCGATCCGGGTTTCCAGCTGCTCAAGACGTTGTTTTTGATTCCGAATCGCGATGCGCATATCCGAGCCCGTTGTTGCTTTTTGTTCGTACGAATCGATGAACGACTGGATCCGATCGCGTTCTGCTTGCTCATAGGCTTCCAAGTCAGAGAGTTCTTTCTGAACGTCCTGCTGACGGTTTTCGAGCAGATCTTCCCGGATGTCGGCGACCATACTACTGATGTACCTCTCGGCAGCGTCCTCGAGGTCGCCTCGTTGCTTGAGTAGCCGAGATACCGTACTCTCATCCGGACGAGCGTGAACCGTCTCTGCATCAAGGACACGCTGGCCGAGTGAACGCTGGGCGTCAAGTCCAGCGAGGTCGACGTAGACGGGGATGAGTTGCTCGCGAATCGTCTTGCCAGTTGCATCTTCGAAGGCGACTTTGTAGACAAATGTGATGCCGGGTTGGTCGACGAACGGCAACAGCTTCATTCCGGCCTTCCCTGCGTGGTGCTCCTGCCGGAGGACCAGATCGCGGAGGGCCTGCAGGACATCTGCATCAGGGGAGAGATACTCGATTCCGTCGTGATCGATAGCGAAATGACGACTGAAGGTGAACGGGCCCATCGTCTCAGGCTGACCACTGTCAGTTACTTCTGGTGGAACTTCTGCCTCGTACAACTGGTTTCCGCGCTTCTCGACTGAGCCCTCGAACGCCTCGATAGCTCGGGTGAAGAATTCCCGAATCTCCTGTTCACTTCCGAAGACGTCCTCTGAGTCGTCGACGATCGACTGAATCTCCTGTCGACTCTCGGCGTCGAACGTACTGCAGTCGATGAGACTCCGTTCGTACCACTCGAGGAGTGTCTGTTCACGCTCTTCCATCAACTCCTCGAGTTCCTCTTTTGTGGCGGAAGCAGGTTCCTGGTTCTGGACGGATTTCATCAGGAGGGAGTCGATGTTGACGTCGTCCAGCATCCCGAGGACGTCTGCCGTCGCACCGACCTTCGACCGAATCTCCTCGACCTTGTCTTGGAGGAGCTCAAAGATCTCGGATTCCCGAGTGCCATCGAACTGGAAGTTCCACACCTTGACTTCCTTATCCTGGCCGTAGCGATGGATCCGACCGATACGCTGTTCGAGGCGGTTCGGATTCCACGGGAGTTCGTAGTTGACCATAATGTGGCAGCTGTGCTGGAGGTCGATCCCCTCGCTGGCCGCATCGGTCGCCATCAGTAGTCGCGACTTCCCGTAGTTGAACTCGTCCTCAATGCGGGTTCGCTCGTCTTTGCTCACATCCCCGTGGATGGTCAGAATCTCGTCTGCCCACGGTTCGTCGGCGAAGAGATCGAGGAGATAGTCCAGTGTGTCACGGTACTCGGTGAACAGGATGAGCTTCTCGTCCGGATGCTCCTCGAAGAGCTGTTCGATGTAGCGTTTGACCTTCCGGGCTTTGGTGTCGACTGGAAGGTCCTCAGCCATGGCCACGAGTTCCTGCAGGGTGTCGATCTCTTTCTGGAGTGCTTCGTCACCCTGGGCGACCGTCAGGCGTTCGAGTTCCTGTTCCGCCTGTTCGCGGTCAGAGTCCTCCAAGTCCTCACCTTCGAGATAGGCCGTTGCATCGGTCGAGAGACTCCGCTCGTCGGGTTCGAGCAGCCCGTGAAGGCGACGTCGGAGTGTTTCTCGAATCGCGCCTACGCTGCTCACAAGCCGCTTTTGCATGAGCGCCATCGCGAAGCCGACGGCGGGCTCGTTCAGTTGGTCAGATCGGTTGTAGACCTCGCGGACGTACTCAGTTACGCGCTCGTACAGTTGCTCCTCTGCGGGCGACATCGAGACGGTGGCCGTTTGGACATCTCGTTCGGGGAAGATGCGCTCCCCGTTATCGTCGTAGATGGTCTCCTTTCCGCGTCGGATCATGACGCGGTTCACCGTCTCTCGTGTGAGGTCCTGGTCCTCGGCGACGAGGAACGGATCAATATAGCTGATGAGGGATCGGAATGCCTCCCCCTTGCCGTCGTGCGGCGTCGCACTTAGCAACAGCAGGGATTCACAGTGATTGGCGACGCGTTCGGCCATAAGCGAGGTCTTGCTGGGGGACTCGCCCCGCTTGCTAGCCTTGTGCGCTTCGTCGATGACGGCGACGTCCCAGAAGGCGTTCTCGATCTCGGACTGGAACTCGCCTTGACGGAGGAACGCCATGCTGGTGACTAGACGCTGGCCCTCCTGGTCCCAGATGTTCGCCTCCTCACCAAGGCGTCGGCGTTCGGCGTCGACCCATTGGCGATCTGCCACGGTGAGGTCGATATCGAAGAACCGCTCCATATCCCGGATCCACTTCTTCTGGAGGTGTGCTGGAACGAGGAAGAGGACGCTGTTGGCTCGATTTCGGGCTTCGAGTTCTTTGAGGATAAGCCCCGCCTCGATGGTCTTCCCGAGACCGACGTCGTCGGCGATGAGTGCTCGCTGGCGGAGCTTCTGCATCACCTGATTCACGCAGGCGAGCTGGTAGGGTTCGAGGCGGACGAGCGAGTTCGAGATGCTCAGGAGCTGCCCCTGCTCGTGGGCCATCTTGAGCTGGAGCGCCTCGGTTCGGAGGTCAAACCACTCCGACGAGACTGCTTCGTGTCGGGGGTGGAGGTCTGTCACCTGATCCTCGAGAGTATCGAGTGCATCATTGCTTGGTTCGACGGAGACGTGGTCGAGACAGACCGTCTTTACGCCATCCCCCTCGACGAAGACACGTAGATACGGAAGATCGCCGACTTCGTATGTACGGATGACCTCGGCTGGGTCGCCGTTGAGTCTGATGCGGTCGCCAGGTTCGAAGTCTCTAATCATCTAATCGAGCACGGACATGGTCTATCAGTTCCTCTCGAGTTTCTGTTCCGACGCGTGCAACACCCCGGCGTTGGTAGATGAGAACGGGATGCTGGCTCTCCAGCGATTCGAGATCGACTGAATTCAAGGCACTTCTGGATGTTCCGAGACACCAAATCGAATCTGGTTTTGCTTGCTCTACTAATGTCACCCAGTTTGGAGTGATAATCTGCTTGAATATGTCGGTGGTGAAGAGGAGAACGACGACATCAAGTTCAGCAACCTGAGAGAGTAGGGATTCTTCGAAGCGTTCTGTGGACTTAGATTGATTAACAGTCGGTTCTGACTCCACCCCGTCTTTTCCTTCGACATAGCCATAAGTTTCGGAGAGGACGTGAATTTCAGTGTCACAGTAGCCTGAGAGATCGTCAGCGAGAGTATTCACAGATAGGAATGAGCCCTCGAAGAATTCAGAATAAGACTCCGTAGATTTGCTCGTCGTCGACGAGCCTTCTGTAAATATGGCTGCTCTCATTTAGATACCGTATTTTTGTGGAGCCTTTTTAAATCGTTTTCTTACCGGTTTCCCGATCACCGTATTCGAAGCTGGCGGTCCACAACGTCTTATTCTATAGGACTTTGTCTTCAACAGATTGTGGAACGAGGTTTTGCTCTGCAAGGGGCTTGATATTGATTGCAACGCCGTGTTTCTTTACGGGACTGTAGCCAGTGGCCAACACTTCCTGAAGAGCTCGATCCTCCCAATCAGAGGCCAGCGATTTTGAGAGGTGATTACACCCCTCTTTGACTTTCTCACCTATTTCAACATCTTTGTCAGTTTCGGCAGCAAGTTCGGCTAAAAGACGGGGAGCTCCTTCAAGTCCTTCACGGGGTTCTCCACGCTCTAGGTACTTGTCTCCTTTACTAAAGTAGTGGTTCAAGAAGGTGATATCATTGCTTCCGTGATATGTCGAGCCGACGTTGTCGTCAATATATGAAAAGAGATCATAGAGATGGGCTTCAATTGGTGTTGATTCGCTCTGACTGTAAGCCTCACATGCGGCTTCAAGATCCTCGAGTGCATCAAGCCATTCACCTCGGTGGTCGTTCACGCGATCAAGGAATTTGGGACTGAAGTGATCCTCAAACTCATCAGAGTCCATCTCTTTAACGAGCTTATCGAGCGTACTGAGTCGTTCAGCTGTACGCTCTCGGAATTCCGCGACATTTGGCTTGAGTTCAGCAGCCATTGATTGAATGGCCTCATCTCTTTCTGGAGGATGAGGTGAGCTAAGTTCAAGCGTGGCTTCCTGAAACTCATTAATCTGGGCAAGAGCACTCTCGTATCGTTCATATTCCTCTGCAGCTTCAGCTTGTTCTGTTGTTGATAGTGAATTATTGGATCGACGCTGGTCTGCAGCTGCTCTGCGCTCACGATATTCGGTCTTGAGTGGCTCAAGGTAACGAGATTCGATCCGGTCGAAAAGACCAGCGTCAAGATGGTGGTAGTCTACGAGACAGGCAAATCCCTCTTGCTTAGGGTCCGAGACAAGTCTTTCCGTAGTAAGCCGCCACAGAACGGGTGTATTGTTGAATCTCCGGAGATGGTACTCGAAGAGGTCGTTTATAATCCAAGACTGGAGGTTAGGATACGCCCCAGAATCAGGCTGTTTGTCACCAAGTATTTGATCAGCTTCTGCAAGTCGATCCTGTGCCTCTTCCCCAAAAATTCGCACAAACTCGGCTTCTAGTCGTTCAACCAGTGGCTTCTCGTCGTCAGCCTCAAAGACAAGTGGGACAATTCCATCATCGTCTTCTTGCGTGATCTTGAGAGTTATATGGAGCAGAAGATCCTTGACAAGCTCCTCAAAGTTCTCGGCGGGTTCGGTAATCGATTCTGGATTATACTCTTGGCTTTTCCATGGGTCCTCGTTTGTTCGGAGGGCAATCTCCTGCAGTATCACCGCCCGCTGGTCTTCGGTAATATCGAAATGGTTGAAGAGGGTCTGATCTATTTCGGAGGCTCGCTGCTCTATTTCTCGCTGTATCCATTCTCGTCGTCTTGCAGCAGCAATAGCCAAATTTCGCAGGGTAGTCTCACCACTATGTTGTTCCGTGATTGGGGGAGTCTCGATTGAATCAACGAGAGTTCTATGTGGGTGCTCGTACCCTTTTGGTGGCTTTGATTCGATTATGGGCTCCAGTAGCTCCGGTCCGCTGTAATATGGCGATTCGAAATCATGTTGTCTTTGCTTTAGAAGCAAACCGAGGATCCCTTCTGAATTTTCTTCAAGTGCATCTATGTCGCCTAATTCATCATACCATGGGACTTTCGAAACTTCTCCTATTTCCCACATCCGCTCTGGCGTTTGGCAGAGCATCAAGTAGGTGAATAGATTGCTGTTCGAATATGAGAGGACACTCCAAATATCCCTATCTGGAATGAATACGGAACCTTTGTGACCAAATACAGAGTCTTGTTGCAAATAACCGAATCGTCTACCACCTTCCTTTGCGACTGTATAGGTCAGTGCTTCATTGAAATAGTATTGTTCATTGCGCGGGTAGGACCCAGAATAGCGTTTTACCGTATCACCATTTTCGCTCCAATCAAGAACAAGATTCACGCGGGGGAGCATCCATGCATCTTCTCCTCCTTTTGCAAAAGGTACCCAGTCATCCCCGCTAATTTCCCAAAACTGCCTAAGAAACCGTGAGTCATCAGCCGTTGCAAGCCCTTGCTTTACTACTCCCAGACTGTCTTTATTCACACGACCGTTGTCAGCATCAAGGGCGATTTCAGAGTCGTATAATGAACGAAGATCTTGAGGGACCCAGTAAGAAACGGGACTCCCAGATATCATATTGAATTCAGACATTTCCCTCTCGTAGAAACGCCGAATTTCGTTTTCGTCTACAGGGTTGTCAAAAGTACAAGAGAGGAATTTCTGTTCTTTCTCCTCTGACTCAAGATCATGAAGTCGGAGGAAACTACCCTCTGAATCTGGTGTTTGTGATTCGCCACTACGGACAACCGTTCCAACGGTTCGAACAGTTGCATTATCCAACACCCCGATACCGTATTCGGCCAAGAAATCAAACGACCCTTTTTGACCGATGAAGTCCTCACGGAAGTCTTCAAAGCTCCGTTTAAACATGAAAGAACGCGGAACGAGCATCCCAATACGACCATTTTCCTTGGTGAGATGGTCACAAACCTCGAAGAAGTTAATATAGAATTCCGGGGTATATTCGTAGTGTTCTTCCACGTAATCTTTCACGACATCAGGCATTCCACTTCCCGAGCCGTAAGGCGGATTCATCAGCGAGACATCGTAATCCTGCGATAGGATTACCAGAACACGGAGAAAGCTTCGAAGATCCTGGGCCATAAACGACTCCCCGTTCCGGTGCTCAGCAACTTCTTGATGAAGATTTTCAAGGAATTTGGTGATACTGCCAGGTCCCTCAACAGACTCGATAAGTGTCGGCTGCTCCTTGGTTGTGAAATGCTCTTCGAGCGTTCCTCTTACATCAAGTAGTGAACCTAGTCCTTGAACATCTTCGAATGCTTCTAAGATGTCTTCAAGGGCATCTCGAACGTCGGGTTGATCTCCCGCCACTTCGTCAAAAATCTCGGAAGCAGCCCCGATGTTAGCGATTTTTGCGTCGGCACAGACAATACCAACCTCTGGCATTTGGAAGTTCTCTGCACCCTCTTCCTCTGCCCGTCCTCGTGCCTTGAGATATAGGTTGAAAGCAGCCAATTGGCAGGCTCGCATATCGAGATCCACTCCGTGGAGATTGTAACGGAGAATCTTTTCGGGGATTTCAGACCGAGCGAGGTCTGGCCGTTCTTGATGCCAGATTCGCTCGAGGACGTCGAAGGCATACAAGAGAAAGTGGCCACTCCCACAAGCAGGATCAATTACACGGATATCTCTTGGTTCCTCAAAAGTCGGGGCTTCGCCTTCTTTTTCTGTTGGAACGAGATACGTGCTGAAATCAGCTAGCGATGGTGACTCCGCAGGAGAGGTATCACGAAACTTGCGTTCATCTTCGGAGAGCGTCGATTGTTCTTCGATAGTAGCCGGAAGCTCGCCATTTGCCTCTAGATACATCTTAGTGAGACTGTTATCGGTGAGCATCCGCACGACCCAATGAGGAGTGTAGAACTGATTTGCCGGAGGTACATCCTCGGGTTCTAATCCTTCTTGGTTTCTCTTGTGGCGTAGCTCTTCCAGCTTAGAAGCGTTGTAATACTCGTACACCCAGCCGAGAACGTCGTCAGCACGCCAAACCTCCTCAGAGACATCATCGAGCTTACGGCAGAGTTCTTCAAAGATCTCGACGTCGGGGTCAACGATGCTATATGGTGATTCAGGGTCAAAGAGAATCTCTATTTCATCAGTTAGCTTGCGGCAGGCTTCGTCGTAGGCTTCAATTTTCGCCTCGTCGGGCCCGAGATACTTCTCGTTTTCAAGTTTCTCAGCTGCAGGGGTTGTGCCAGAGTCTCCAAACTGAGTGACCGGGCGGTCAATGAATCCGCGGACTTCCATACAACGGAGAGCAGTGAGGCGATTGACTATGGTATACCCAACGCCCATTACATACCGTTCGAACTTCTCCTCCCATGACTTATCATCGTCCTCGCGCTGGACAGCCGTTACCAATTCAGCTCGGGTTTCTACCTCTTCGTCAGAGAGATTCTCACCTCCGTCCTTATCATTGAGTTCGTAGGTGTGTTCAAGCTGATACTCGATATCTGCCTCTACAGTTTCCCGAAGGTCTGTGACGACGTCTTCGAGATGCTCACGTTCTGATTTGTCCAGTTGGGCTTTCGTCTCAAGAGAAGATTGTCCAGACATGATGTACCGCTCTTGTCTCCTACCTCATAATGCGGCTACATCAAAGTTCCCTTGAGGTCCGTCGATTTCCCCCGAAACCTCCACAAGAACTTCTAAGTAGATACCACGGTCTCGTCATAGTATGGCTACAGGTCGAAACGGGGATTTGGATTCATGGGTCCCATCTCTCGTCGGGACACTCCCCGAATCGAAAATCACGATGGCTCTAACTCGGTGTGGTCTCCAGACCGACCGAACGCACGAGATCTCCTCTCTCTACGCGGACGAACTCGACTGGACCTCGGTAAAAGACATCTGGTACGACGAGCGAGTCGCGAACAGGAGTAGTCGAAACAGTTCGAAATCCTTGCTCATTGCGATTCGAGCACGGCTTCAGTCAGCTGGGGAAGGACTTCCATCGGTTCCGGTGCTTCCAGAGATCTTGGACCAATGTCGAAACGAACGCGATCAGGCACAGGTCCTCTTCCTCTATCTCGTCAACCACGACGGGCTGGCTCGCTTTGTCGTCCACGAGTACCTCCGCCGACTGATGAAACAAGGACCCTCCGCACTCGACTTCGAGACGGATACTGTTCTCAACATCCTCGACGAGTTTCGCGACAAGGCTGGCGAGCCGCTAGAGTACTCGGAATCAACACAGAAACGATGGATACAAGGACTCAGGTCTGCCCTTCGTAATATCGGTGTGCTCGAAGGGAAGACCGAGACCGCGGGTCAACCCCCAAAAGTCGGCGACGTTCCCCTCCAAGTTGCGGCCTACTACTCTTGGGCCCAAAACGGCGACGAGTGGCTCACGAAGCCGATCGGGTGGCTCTACCTGTTCCAGTCCGAAGAGTACTGGGAACCGCAGAGCAAGCGTCTGGCCGGATATGAAGGCTGGACACACCACGAAGCCCGGAGTCGCGTCTGGTTCGAACCCGTCGACGACTTCTACACGATGCTCGCGGAGGGATCGGCATGACGCCCATGGAAAACCTGTTCGAAAAGCAGGACGCGACCTTCGAGGAGTCGATCCGAATCGACCGGAAGTTCGACGAGGACGAAGACAGAGCCGCCCATCGCGACCAGCTCTACCGCCACTACCTCGACACCTACCACATCACAAAAGCCTCAGAAGACTACCTTCGGGACTTCTTCACTCGAATCCACGGCCGTGACGAGGAGATGCGGAAGGGTGCCAATCACTGGCTCTACGGGTACTACGGTAGCGGGAAGAGCCACCTGCTGACCGTCCTCAACCTCCTCACCGCGTCTGCAGATCTCGAAGAGGAAGACGGAAAGGAGGTCTGGAATCGGTTGGATTCAGATAACTCCTACAGCGACCTCTTCGAGACGTGGTCCTTGATGCTCGACGAGTATCGTCTCGTCCCCCTCCCAATCAACCTCTTGAAGTACCAGAGCGTCCGGGAACAGAGCTTCAGTGAGATTATCCTCCAAGCAGTCTATCAGGCGCGAGGCCTCTCGAACCGACTCGACGTCGCATTCTTCGAGGAGTGGTACCAGAATCAGGGAACGTGGGATCAGCGTGACGAACTCACGAAAGAGGTTCTCAAAGACGAAGGCGTTCCAAACGCGGACCAGTACTCGTGGGACGACGTCCAACAGTACCGAACCCTCTCTGATCTCGTTCTAGAGGAGCTCGTCGAACGAGAGACAGGAACTGCAGATGGGTTGGCAGACATCCAACGGCAGGATATCGGGCAGCGGATGGCTGTCGAAGCCGTCGAGTCGTATCGGCAAGACCTCAAGGCAGAGTCTGAGAAGCCGGTAAAAATCGTCCTCCTTGTCGATGAGGTGACGCTCTTCATCGGTGGGGACTACCAGCGTCTCTCGGAACTCAACGCGCTCGCGGAGAGTATCGATACGATCGGCGAGGGGAACATCCAGATGGTCGCGACGGCGCAGTCCCAAATCGAGGACGTCCGACCAGGACTTGCCGCGAAGCAACTCGACTTCGGGATTCTCAAAGACCGGTTCCCCCACCAGTATCACTTGCCAAGTCATCACGTCGGGGAAATCGTTCAGCGTCGCCTCCTCGAGAAGACCAAAGAGGGAGCAGACTGGGTTGAGTCAGAAGCACTAACGGCGCGGGTACATCCGACATCTACATTCGTCTACTCAGAGGTCGGGCAGAACACGGAGCCACCTCTCAATCGAGTCAAGGAAAAGGAGTTCGTACAGTTCTATCCGCTCCTGCCCTACCAGCCGGCGCTCTTTTTGGAGATACTCTCGAACCTTCGGAACGAGTTGGCCGACTCGACGAAGTCGATCTTCTCTGGGACAGCGAGAGCGATTCTCGCCATCGTTGCCGGACTCCGAGACCGATGGATGCGCGACAAAAGCAAAGACGAGCTGTCCCTCATCAGCCTTGTCGATTTCTATGACCTGATTCGGTACGAGCTCGAGGACATCATCCCCAACGAGATCGAGGTCCTGGAGGAGATCGAAGCCGACGAAGACACGACTGACTTCGATCTCAAGGTCGCAAAAGCGGTCTTGCTCCTCTCGTACGTGCCCGACTCAGTCCCACAGAACGACGCCAACATCGCGGTGGCGGTGATGGACGATCTTAACGGGCAGCCGCGGACGACCGTCCGAAACCAGGTCCAGAATTCACTGGAGAACCTCGACAAGTACATCAGGCCGAACACTGCTGAGGACGGTCCTCTCCTTCGAATCACGGATCGAGAGGAACGAGAGATCATCGAAGAGGCACGCAAGAACCGCAAGAACCCAGATTGGGACGAGATTATCACCGCTTTCGACAATGAACTCTGGGCGGACATCAGCCCTCGTCTGAATCTCCCAACGTCGGTTCCCTACGGTGGGGACGGCGACAACTACCCCATCTCATACAACTTCTCCATCGATGGACAACCACTAGATGGGGCGGACGAACACGAGGGGGCCCTCGAAGCCACTGTGGTTATCCGGGGTGTGCGACCTGATGTCGACTCGAAGAAAGTCAACGAGGGAACGATCTACTGGTCGGTCAAGGAGGATGGATTAGATGATCTCCGAAGCCAGCTCATCGAGTGGTGGTCGTTCCACGAAGCGACGGCCGAGACGGAAACACCCGATACGATAGCCCGCGACGTCGACGATGCAGCGGACAGGGTGAAAAGTAAGCTCGCGAGCGCGCTCAAAGATGGCTCGTACAAGGTTGAATCCCAGGAACCACGTGGTCTCGAGTCTGCGGTCAAAGAGTGCATCAACCGTGCCTACCCCTCGTTCTTCCATCCCGTCATGCTCGAGGTGGACCAGAGCTACCTCTCGGAGCTAAAGCGACTCAACGACGACGAGGAGTACCCGGAGTGGGCACAGAAAATCGATGTTCCAACGCCAGATGCGGAGGTGTCCACGATGGGGACGATTGCGAAAGAGATCCGAGGCGCCGTCGGTCGAACGCTGGTTGACCATGACAACGAGATGGGTCTGCCAGCGCTCTTCGAGAACATCACCGATGAGACGCCGTTCTACGGAGAGGTCAAACCTGCAGTAACGGCGGTACTCTGGGGGCTGTGTCGCGCAGGGGAGTTCCGTCCCGTTGCAGAAGACGGAGAGGCTCTCTCCGCGGATGAACTGTTGACGCTCTCTCAGCAGATGGAGATCAAGCTGCGTACGGCACTGTCGTCGACGTCACTTAAGGAACAATTCATCGATGCTGGAATCATCGATCCGATTCAAACGGTCGACGAGGGAATCGTCGCCCTCGAAGAGTTGAATGAGTCGGTCAAGAGGCAAGCGCGCACGCTTGCAGAGACGACAGAAGTCAGTACAGAGACTGAACTAGAGAGCGATGCACTCGTCTCTCTGGTTGCGTCATTCAGTAATGCGCTCTCTGAACTGGCGGATAGCGCTGAATCTCGCGCCGACGCGATCGCTGCTGACGATACGGACTGGGAAGAGATAATCGACCAGGTGGCGAGTGACGAAGAGTGGTTGACCGGGGTTGAGGATCGATGGGAATCCAGGGAATCCTACCTCTTACAACTCGACGGGCTGCTGCGGTTCAGAGAGCCGGAGATTGACTGGCTTAGCCAATCGTTCTACGACGCACTGGACCACCTGAGCCAACAGCTCGAAAACGAGTCTGATCGGGAGTGGTGGACGCAGGAGGGCTGGCAGTCCTTCGATCAGTCACTGGATGCCCGGTTGACCGCAATCTCGGCGCTTGAAGAGGACTGGTCGGCTCAAGTGGCTGAGACCAACGCGAAATCACTAGTGACGGAACTCGAGGGACACCAATGGCTGATCCCGCCCCTACAGCTCCCTGAGCACAGCGTTCACGATGGATTCCAGTCCGGATATCTCCGCCCACTTCGGCACTTCAGAGATACCCACGAAAGCATCCAAGTCTGTATTAGTGCGTTAACGAACCGGGAACCAGGAACTCACGACGAGCGTACATTGAAACGAGCGCTCGGGACGGTATCCTCAACGACGGATTGGGACAGTCTCACTGAGGACCGAGTCGACACGTATCGAGAAAAGTACGAAACTGTAGAGCAGTTGGTCGGTGGGACTCGACCCGAGGAAATCGAAGGTGTAGGTGTGCTATTCGGCGATGAATCTGCACTCAAGGGCCAATTTGAGCGTCTCGTGAAGTCGAGGAAGCCGACAATCGAACAGATCGATGGAGGTGTGATCATCAAATGACGTCGACGCGAAACCCGCTCAAGAGATTCACCGAGGAATTGGTCGACTTCGCAAGTGGCGAACGGCGGGGAATTCGAAATCCCTTCGTCATGGTGCCAGTCGAACCATCTGTTGAACACCGAGTGACGGAACGGTTGGTTCAGTGGGCAGACCCCGAAACACCAGATACACTGACGAACTGGGCTGGCATCGAGAACCAGGCCGGCAACGAACTCACAGTCGAGTGTGTTCGGCTCGATCACCTGATGCCCGAGACGCGTGTTTTCGAAACCACACTCGATCTCGGGCCTCTTGAGCGGACCACCACGAACGCAGTAACAGAGACACTCGAAACGAGTCTGGCTGACGAACTCATCGGGAAACTCGTCGAAGGACAACTCAAAGGCGAGAACGCGCAGCAGCATATCCTTCTGCTGGTGAACCTCGGAAGCCTCTATCCGTTCACCCGCGCCTCAGAGTTGCTCGATGAGATGGACCGCCGAAACGTGAATACTACAATCGGAATCCCGTTCCCTGGTTCGATTAGAGGAGGGAAATTGAGCTTCTTCAACGAGGACGCACGCCACTACTACCCAGCCCACCGAATTGACGAGAAAATCACTGAGGTGTATCTCGATGACTGATACGACACTTGAATCACTGTTTGCTCGCTCGCCGACGCGAGAACTCGAAGAAGTACAGAAAGTCAACGAAGTCGGCCAAGCCGAACGCGACATCGACGAGTTCTACGAGACTGATAGCGCTCGAAAGGTACTCACAGAACTTGGAGAAGTCGTCAACAGTACAGGATCACAGCCACGCTTCCGGTATGTCCATGCCACCTTCGGATCCGGGAAAACGCACCTTCTGAAGCTGATCGGAATCGCGACTGGCGAGATCGAGGGGCTCGAAACGGTCGCCCCGAAGCTGTCGAGCCAATTCTCGGGGTTCAAGGAATTCAGAGACCGACTCAATTCGTCCCACATTGACCACCTTGTTCCCCTGTTCATGAACCTCCTCGACCGGGACAAGGTTCGTGACTCAACGCTCTCGCTCCTGATCTACGAGGAGCTGGGGAATCAACTCAACTACCCGACTGACCCACTCTGGTTACTCGAGTGGGCGTGGACCCTGGAGATCGAGCATGGGCTCTGGGAAGCTGTAAGCTCTGTAGAACACGATGAAATGTCGATACAGGAAGCAGCACAAGACAAGGCTGCGCTCCGTCCATGGCTCTATGAAGCACTTCCCGAGATGGACGAGACTGACGGCACGCCCTATGCAACGAAAGATGGCGTCAGGGAATCAATCGAGCAAGCCACGGGAAGAATCAGTACTGAAGCGTTCACACCCGATGAACTCGTAGAACGGCTGGACCGAACGAAGCGCTACTTACAGGAATCGGGCGAAACGTACGAGTTCCTCATCGGGCTCGACGAAGTCGCCATTTACGTCGGTGACCAGCAACACCGTTATCGAGAGTTCCTGGAGACGGTCAACACACTCATCGCCGACATTAACCCCCCAATTTTGGGAACAGGACAGTGGTCGCTGCGGGACATGCAGCAGGATTTCATGGGAGAGGTCGATCCTGAGGCGTGGTATACGAACGAGATTCCACTCCGGGGTGCCGATACTGAGATCATAGTCAGAAAGCGGTGGCTCCGAAAGTCAGATTCCGGGGCGAACACGGTACACAACCTGCTCGAACAGGCTCCTAACTTCGAGTTAGAACTTGCCGACGCTTCAGAATACACCGACGTCGGTGAGCCCGTAGAGGCGTATCCCTTCCGTGAACACGACCTCTGGTTGCTCCGCGAGGTCATGCAGAGTCTCAAGAAAGAAGACTTGGAAGTGGACAGAGAGTATGTTCAGGGACGAGCGCTGCTGATTCTCGTTCGTTCTCTCTTCACCAGCTTTGATTGGTCCCAGAAAGAGCCTGGAGCGGTCGTTGCATGGGATGAAATCTATGACTTGATTGAGCGCGAAACAACGGACATTCCGGGGTGGGCAAAGGACCAGATCCAGAAAGTCGAGAACACGACTGACGAGATGGGGGTGAGTGTCGCGAAAGTTCTCTATCTCCTTGGCCAGGTTGACGCCGTCCCAACAACGAAGGAGAACATCACGCGGCTGCTGGTTAGCTCAGTAGATACTGACATCGATCAGCTCGAAAGCGATGTTGAGGAAGCCCTCAAAGCGCTGATGGAGGACAACTTCGTTCGAACCGACGAGAGTGTCCAACCGCAGACGTATAGAATCCTGTCGAAGGAGATTGTTGAGTTCTGGGATCAGATTCACCGGGAGGCAGCAGGGCTTCCTCAACATCAAGTCCGGTACAATATTGAAGACCTTCTCCGGGAGGCGGATCGGGGTCGGTTGACCGCGGATGATTCACTCCGAACGCGGAATATCGATGGAATCTCCGACGCCCCGTATACGTTCCGCTACACTGTATTAGACCAAGTCGACTCATCACCGGAGCCTCGTTTCGATGGTGTAGTTGCCAGGGTACTAGCGGCTGACCCGGATACAATAGAAGAGTCACGAACGAGATGGCAGGAGGCGAACGCTGGTGACCAAGGCGTTGAAGACGTCCTTATCGTTATTGAGCTTTCAGAGGGCCTTCGCGAGAGTATTCGGCATCTGATTGCGTTGGATAAGTTATTGGAGCCGGGGGCTAGCGCAGAACTCCGTATCGAGCAACAACAGGAGGAGGAGACCGTCGAAGACGAGATCGAGGAACTCCTCTATGGAGCGAAGCTCTATACGCCGGACCATAACACGACGCGAGGGACGTATCTAAGCAACATCGATAGTGTGCTCGCTGATGCTGTCAGAGAGAAATTCGAGAACAGGAAAACACTCGATACACGGCTGCAGGAGGTTGACGACGCTCGGACCCTCTTCGAGTTCTTCAACGGAAATGGTACGTGGCCGTTCTCAAGCGACGACGCAGAAATGCTCGGGGTCAAGACAGTTCCGAGAGAGATTAGTGACGGGTGGGCTGAAGAATTCCTCAACGATTACGCTGGAGAGGAATTAGTGAGTGGAGAGACTGTCCTCGAAGAAATCGCTGGTCGGCGGGGGAAATATCTCGGAACGCCACGCGAGGCACTGGCGGCGCTTCTGATCACGCTTGCCGCAGCAAACAAAATCGAGATCAGACGTGATGGGGTCCGTATCGAAGACCCGGGCGAAATCGGTCGCGTGATGCGACGTCTTTCCGATATCCGTGACATCGATATTGGATTCGATCCCGTGGACATTGAGGGAAGTAGCAATCTAAAAGCGGTCTATCAGTCTCTCCGAGGATTCGCTCCACAAGGGAACGATCCGACCGCTTGGCTCTCCAATCTCGCATCATGGGCAGAAAAGAATAGTTCGGGTATTCGGAACATCTGTGCTCGTGTGGATCTCGAGTTTGACGAAGAAATCACACTGGATGCGCTCCGTGACGCATTAGAACCAGGGATGGCAGGTGGCGAACTTGACGATGCAGAACTGACTGAATCGCCAGTACCAACGCAGGCAGATTGGTTCAACAAAGCTGAACCATTATTCGAGGACGAGGGGCCGCTCTGGGATGAGTTCAACAGCACACTCGAGACGATGCGATCACTGTACCCAGATGCTGCGATTACCTACAAGATGGAGGACGCCGTCGATGGGTCACGCATACCTTCCAAGGAGAGTCTGACTAAGCTCCAGACAGAGGCTCAGGACTTCCGTACCTCACAGATTAGTGAACTCTACCACCGTCTCACGGGAACCGCACCTGAAGCGGATTCGATCTCGGATCTCTGTTCAGCGGTCGAGCAAGCGTTACTGGATCAAGACATACTCGTGGAAATCGACACCGTCACCGAGACGATTCCAGGAGTGAATTTCGAGTCGCTCAGAGAACTCGATGAGATCGCTGCATCCGCGGATGACATCTCGGAATCTGATATCGCATCCGGGAGCGCAGTCAGTGAAGCTAGCCAGCTTGAGGAGGCACGAGGACTACTTGAGGAACAACCAAATGGCCCACTCTATAACCAGCTCGAATCTCGGTACGAGGAACTTGACTCGGAGCACTCGGATGCGTTCATTACGAAGCAGGTGAAGCGTGCACTAAGCGGGCCAGACCTCGTCACGCCGTCGCGAGCAGAAGCGTTGGTAAAACAGGCCGATGCAAAGCTCCAGTCAGAGGACGATGACGAGGATGATGAAGACGATGATGACCGGGATGACGATGGACCGTCTGCCGACGAACTCTGGGCAGAGGTAACAGAATCAGGTGACGGAACAATTGTGGTTATCGATACAGAGGAGAGAGACCGATGAAGTCGCAACCAACTACGACACTTGAAAACCAAGCGAAAGCCCATCTCGAGGATGAGTTTCCTGATGAACACGCGACGGCTGTTCGGGTCGTCTGGTGGGACGAGGGGGGCTATCTCCGGGAGGTTGTCCATGCTGCTGCAGACCAGATTGGAGTGGGATTCTCGGAGGCAGAACGGTTCCCTCTCGAACTAAGGAGAACCGCAGTGAAAGAACCGGAATCACCACACGTCTGGTACATCCCGGAAGCGAAAACAGTCAAAGATTCAGAAGAGGGGCTGATCGAGCGGGACTGGTTCAGAGACATCCGTGAAACTGGCGGTGAAATCGAACTCACGATCGAACAGCTGACTGCCGAGCTGTATGAGGTAAACCCCTGGGATATCTACGATGTTGAACGAGGAACGGAATCTGATCGCGAAACTGCGGCGAACGTAATCAAGAATCAGTTTGGGAGCGGTGGAATCCCACGCTACGGAGACCTAATCGGTGAGATCATCACCAAAGGAGAGGGCCAGATTTTAGAGCATCTCCTCGAAGGAGGATGGCCAGAAATTGACCGGGATGACGAGACGATCGCCCGAGTGCAAAAATCACTGAAAGACAGGCACGTCGCTCCTGCAGACAGTGCTGAAACACCAGAGGAGATCGAGGACGTCGTCTGGAAGTGGGCCGTTGCCCGCTGGCTCGTCGCCGAGGGTATGGATGTCGACGCCTTCCCAGAGGGATATGGAAACGTGGGTAGCACTCTTGGCGATATCAACCCACTAAAACGGATTGTCGATTCCCGACAGAGCAAGCGGTTGGCAGAGCGCTATCTGAGCGAGAGCTACTGGGGGGACGTAATCGAATCATCTGACGATGCGTGGGAGCTCGTGGCCTGTCCGGTTGATGGAGCGCTTGATGCAGCTCTGTGGGATGCTTGGCTCGAATCATTAGAAGAGGGAAGGTACACCGAATGTGTCGAAAGAGCGAACGAACGCCAACAAGCCCTCGGGGTGTATCCGGACGATATTCCCTGGACCACGCTCTGGGAACAAGCCGAACAAGTAGCCAAGTTAGAATTGCGGTTTGAAGCCTGGGAAGAGCGGTCCCAGTCGTTCGACCCCTTCGACCAGTATGCCGATCAAGAAGACGGAACCTGGAAGATCGACTATGGGGTGTTGGAACTCGAGATCACAGGTGAACCCGAGCAAGAGAGACTCCTCAACTCTCACCCGGCGACGGAATCACTCCCTGAGATTCGCGCCGAACTCTTAGAGACGCGGTATATGAACTATCTCGAGGAGATGAGCGAGGCAGTAGTCAGTTCGTTCAGTACTGGATCGCCTCTGGCGGGGAAAGACGCTGCCTACGAGTGGTGGACTGACAACGAACAGGATCTCGCAACAGGGGAAACAGTCGCTCTGTTTCTGATTGATGCGCTGCGATTAGACCTCGCTCGAGAGTTGGCCAACCGCCTTCGAGAAGACTATTCGATCGCCGAAGAGACCAGAGTTAGCACGCTTCCATCGGAGACCAAGTTCGGGATGGCTGCGCTCACCCCGGGGCGAGCCCACAGGTTCCGTGTCAAACTCCGGAACGGGAAGCTATCCGTCGAACGAGGTGGCCAGCGTCTCGACAACAAAGGAAATCGAGTGAAAGTCCTCGAACGAGAGGGATGGGACGTACCGGAGGACAGCAATTCGGGGTGGCAACATCACCAAATCGCATACTACGACAAAGACATCGACGATATTGGTGAAAACGAACTCGACAATCCAGAGAGTCACTTCACCAGTTACATCGACGAACTCTACGATCTGATTACAGAGAAGCTAGAGAACGAAAACTGGGATCGAATCTACGTCGTGACAGATCACGGGTTCGTCCTGCTCCCGAAGGGAACTACGATGGAATCGATTTCCAGCTACGATGGAGATGGCGAAGTGAAATATCGGCGAATCGCTGGTGATGATGTCGAGGACCCGGGAACAGGCGTCCGAGTTACGGGTCAGACACCCGGAGCAGAATATCTGAAAACGTCAGTTCGATTGCTCGCCAAACCTCGGCAGTACAACAGCAAAAGTGGGCTTACCGACGCCCGCTATTACCACGGTGGGATCCTTCCGCAGGAATGCATGCTGAACTTCCTCCGAATTGAGAAGGAATAGTAGTTAGACAATCCAGAGCCATTCATTACCGTGTTTACAATCTCAAGTCTTGTTGCAACCTATGAAGAACCACTAACAAATGACCGAATCTGAGGTGGATGTCGTCAATATTGCAGCGTTGGGCACACTCGGGGTCGAAGTCGATATCGAACAAGTAGTTGAAGATGCCGAGCTCCCAGTGGCTAACTTCGATCCAGAATACAACGCGGCTTTCTTTCGGTTCGAGGAAGATGGCGAGCTGATTATTCTCTACACGTCTGGGAAGTACATTCTCCGAGGAGGAGACGAATTCGAGAGGATGCATCAGGTGAATGCAGAGTTTCTCGACTTCCTCGCCGAACTCGGAATATCGGTTGACGAGCCAACTCTAGAGGTGAAAAATGTCGTCAGCGTCGGGAACCTCCATCACAAAATTGATCTCAATACATTGACGATCGGACTCGGCTTGGAACAAACAGAATATGAACCAGAGCAGTTCCCAGGCTTGGTTTACCGACCATCAGGTACCCGTTGTGTCCTCCTTGTGTTTGCCAGCGGCAAAGTGGTAATCACAGGTGGGCGAAGCGAGGAAGAGGACGATCAGGCATTCAAATCGCTTCAATCGAAGTTAGAAGAATTAGAACTCATTTGAGAAGGCACGACTGGGAACAGCCTGAGAAGTGCTCTGCCGTGGGTCGGAATTATCATTGGTGGACAGACATAGCAAAATATGGTCGACGTCGAGTGGGCTTTGAGTCAGCTCGGGCAAGTCTTCCACTCTGAGGATCACCTCAAGCTGGCTCTCGGAGCAGAACTTTCCCAGATGTATGGTAATGAACGAGTTCGACTAGAATGGAACCCAGAGCCGGGTGTCAGAGTCGACATCGGAGTACGACGAGGAGATGTCACAATACCCATCGAGCTGAAATACAAAACGAAACAGGCGACCGTCGAAGACGCCGTTTTTGAGGAGACGTTCCAGCTGAAAACACAAGGTGCACACGACCGGGCTCACTACCGCTTTCTTCGCGACATCAACCGTGTAGAGCAGATTGTTGCCAACCAAGGTAGATACGGGTATGCAGTTCTTCTCACAAATGACTCAAACTATTGGACCTCACCGGCAGGTCAAGCCCTTTATGACGAGTTTCGGATTCACGAAGGGCGCGAATTTGGAGAAGGGGAATTGAACTGGCGAGAGCAACGAGACTGGATGTCGAAGAGCGGTGAGGAAGCGCCGATCAACTTGGTAGGCCAGTACGTCGCTGAATGGACTGACTATGAGTATCGTGACGATATTAGTGTCTCCTCAAACTCGGAGTTTCAAAGTCTGGTACTGAGAGTTGATACACATGTGGCAGTGGACGAGAAAGATAATACAAACACAAATGGCGTCTGATACAACCTGATTGCTGGGCACAGAGGATGGGGTTCATCAATCATAACAGCAATGCGCCACGAATCATGTACTAAGGGGAAGAATATAATTCAGTCTACTACGAATAGTTGTCTCGAACCATTGACCGGGGTAGTGTGGTTTGGGATGCTGTCAAGCGGTGAGACGGGATGAGTGGGATATGCCGCTTATGCGGGAATGAGCGGGAGCTGCAGCAGAGCCATGTGATCCCAAGGTTCGTCATCAAGTGGTTGAAGAAAAGCGGAGCGACACCTTTTCTCCGGGGTGCGGAGGAGCCGAACACACGGATCCAAGACAAGAAGGAACAGCTGCTGTGCAGCGAGTGTGAGCAACGACTAGGTGACTTGGAGCAACGCTTTGCCTCCCGCATCTTCTACCCAGTAATCCGCCAGCAAAAAACGGAGTTCGAATACGATACTTGGCTACAGCAGTTCGTAATTTCGCTCTCGTGGCGAGTCCTCGTCAGCAGTTTCTCAAAACTTGATTCGTGGGATCCCGAGGAACAGGCAGCCTTGGAATCGGCCGAACGAGACTGGCGTGCCATCCTCAACGGCGATCAACCACTCTCCACAGCTACTCGCTCCCACCACATCATCCTCATGGGGGAAACCGAGGCGGTACAGGGCGATGTCCCAGAGGCCTGGGAGTTCTACGCCGAACGCGGCATGGACGCCACCGTACTCACCGTTAATGACGGAGTCCACATCTACACCAAATTCCCCCAGATGTACTTCCTTTCCTGTGTTGATCCACCTATCGTCGACGGTCTTGACAGGACCGACATCGACCAGAGCGGAACGATACAGACACCGCAGATGGTGCATTCACCCTGGAGCAATATCCCGTTCCGCCGAGCGGAAGCCACCTCTGAGAACAAGGCATCATCACGGGAACGGGAGAAAATCAAACAACACATTCAGGAACATCCCGATCGCCTCACCGATTCTAAGACCATCGAAACGTTCCGACGCAAGTTCGATCGGGACGGTCGAGGTGAGCACGACCCGACTGCATATCTGAACGATGACGAATGCCCGATCTGCACGACCAATCACCGCGTCATCAACGCCCTCCCACCCCGTCCAATAACGCAGACAGCGGTCGACAACCTGACCGACGCTGATGAAATCGTATTTGCCAAGAGTCTCTTCATCAGCTTTGACGAGACAGCCGAGGACACCACCGAAGAGACAGGCACAATCGTGCTGGCAACCACGGACGCCACCCTGGTCATTACCCTTCTCGACCCCGGCTGGATCGTCGACCGCGAAATCGACCACATCGACACAGCCGACCCCACTGACTTCGGCAGTGCGATCTGGGATCTCGTCCGCGACGAACATGCCACCTTGATGGACAATCTCGCACCCGACCGCGACTACACCATCGACTAATCGACTACGTACTGACCGTCCCAAGACTGATTTGAATTTGGATAGAGTTGGTGCTACATTCACGCCTGAATGCAGTGCGGTCAGTGAAACGTGGTACTAGCCGATAGTTCAACAAGTCTAAATTAACCAGAGGTCGGAAACAGATCAACCTGTCTCATTACACAGGTCTCGACAACACCTCCATGGCATTTATTAACGCATTGCGCATCTGTCGATAGCATGGCAAGTCAGTCAGCGGTTGTTGACCACCTTTCGGAAGCGGAACTCTTCGAGCGGTGGAGCGATCGTTGGGACCATTTCCTCGATGACTTTTCTGCGGCATCGACCTCGGGCACGATTTCTGAACGCCTCCGAGACAAGGTGAAGAGCGGGAACGCAGAGCGAGCAATCGCCGGTGGTCACGAGGGGCGAGAAATCCTAGAACTCCTCCAGAACGCCCGTGATGCAATCCCCGGAGACACGGATGGTGGTCGCGTTTACGTTGGAGTGTACGACGAAGGCGTTCTCGTCGCGAACACCGGCCACCCCTTCGATATGTTCGACCCGGATGTCGAGGACGCCGTCACGATGATCGGCGAATCCTCGAAGGGGAACAAAGACCAAGAAATCGGACACAAAGGGGTTGGGCTGAAGTCAATACTCGCTACTGGGGATGCATTCGAGATCTGGACACGCCACGATAGTGCTACAAATGAAACACTTCGCGTCAGGCTCAGTCGGTCGTACGTCACTGCTGCGTTGCTCTCGTCGTTAGGGTACGATACGACTGGGTTCGATCTTCGTGGTGCTGTCTCGAACGAAGCGATCCAATCACTCACCATGGCTTCGAATGCTGATCAGCGAACCGAAGAGTTGACCCAAGACGCTCGGGAGGACATCGGCAAGCTCCCACTATTCGATTTTCCGGTTCCCCTGACGACAGCTTCTGGGGCAGACGACCCCGTTGCCGACCGGGCATCGGCGCTCCTCGCCGGCGATGTCGACGAATGGTACGGTGACCCCTTCCGCACGGCTGTTTTCGTTGAGTACGAGGACACGGAGTGGCGCAACCTCCTCGAGGCGTTCGATATTCCACTACCTGAATCGTCCGACAGAGGCAGTGCTGGTCGGGCCGAACGGCTCTGGTCGTATCTCTCGAAGGAGGCTGACGGTGAAGACGCGACGAGTGAAACGCTGACACCCGAGACGCTCATCCAATTTGGCGGGATCGAGTCATTGCTGCTCGAACGCGTCGACGGCACGGAGCAACCAAGCCGGGAGCGGTGGGATGTCGACCGTACCCCTGGGCCACTCGATAGCGAGACAGTGCGTCATGAGACAGTTACGGTGACTGTCGAGGGAACGGACGCATCGCTCGCGGACGAGCAGTTTGACCAGTTCGGGTTTGCTGACGCCGACGTTCCCACGCAGTTGCTCGTTCCGCAGACGAGGACCGAACGAAAGCGGCCACAGGAATATCCACTGTACCTCTACTATCCGATCGAGAATACACGGGATGTTTCACTCCCGTTCTGTCTCCATGGGCACTTCACGGTCGAGACGAATCGGAAGGATCTCAGTCTCAACAGCCTCGATGAGAATCAGGCAGTCCTCGAACGAGGAGTGGAGCTTGTGGCTCGAGTTGCCGAGGTAGCAGGAGGGAGCAACTTTGGCGACCGCTATCCGTGGATCCTTCTCCCGCCACCACCGAAGAGCTACCCGGCCAACCCGAGTTCACAGGCGAGCTTGCTAACATGGTTCCGTGCCGCAGTCTATGAGGAACTCCGTGAGCGGCCGTGCGTTCCCACAGTTAGCGATGAAGACGGGATCTCGACACCTGTTGTACCCGGTGAGTCGCTTCTGCACTGGGACGGCACCGTGCGCGATGGCTTCCTCGCACTGTTCGATGTGACCGACTCGCTTGATGAATCAGTATCCGACGCTGTCGTCGACCGTCACTTCCCAACGAGGAAAACACTCGAAGGTTGTCGTTCCGTCCCGGCCACATGGGAGGAGAGAATCGAGGCGCTCCTCTGGATTGACGATGCAGAACAGTTCTCAACCGAGATTGCCCGCTCATGGGGCGCGATCCTTGGCAGCCACCTCGACCGGCAAATGGTCGGTCAGGATACGTCACATCTCGTCTGTGACTCCGGTACTGCTCGGGCACTATTTGTCGGTACTATCGAGACGATACTCCGCTCTGGCTCGAACGATGATGAGCTGTCAGCAACTCTCGACATGCTCTCCTCGCACCTGGAGGGAGTATACCTCCTTCCCTGCCGTCGCACGAGCGAGAACGGAGTAGTCGGTGACGACTCCGAAGAAACACGCTCTGAAAGTGATGCGGCGGATAGTACCCTGCTAGTTCCCATCGAGGCACGATCGGGACCAAATCCGAACGAGCGTGGGACGAGCCGCACACGGTCAGTCATCTGGGACGTCAACTCACCGGAACGAGACACTCAACCGCCTGAAGTCCCGCGTGAGAAGTCGAGTTTTCGAGTCTACTTCTTGGATCGAGCGGTCGAACAGAACGAACGGGCCCGTCGCGTTCTTGACCTCGCTGGTCGACCGTGGGGAGTCCGTGTCTACGATGGCACGCCGAGCTACTTCCGCGAACTCTTGGACACATTCGCGATGGATGACTCGGCGCGTGTGAAGCCACTAGACTTCTACTTCCTCGCAAAACAGATCAACAAACTCGGGAGCGAGTCGACGGATCTTCAGACAGACGAGGGGTCGTTTGTTCCAACTGAATACGTGAAATCAGCGGTTGCACGGTCAGATGGTGACCAGCGGCAAAACCTCCGTCGACGCCTGAACCTCCGAAATAATCGCCTCACCCTCCCGCGAGAGGGAGGTACCCATACTATACGGGAAACGATACTCGACGACGATTGGCAGCGTATCCGGGCGCTAGCCCACAGAGAGGATGCAACTGAAGACTGGGACACGTTCGATGGAGATGCAGGTACGACATGGCCAGCGCCGACTGAAGAGGCGTGGGTTCCTATTGCCGGTGCATTTGAGACTGAGGACGCTCACGAGCGAATCGCGAAAACACTCTCGTTGTTCGGTGTCTCGGTGCTCCCCGATATCCGGACGGTGTGGATGTATGGGTCCGGGCATCCACGAACCCGAGGCGACGCATCCTGGGATCCCGTCGAGTGGTCTGCAGACGACTTTTTGGCAGGTAACGGCGTCCCGGAGAGTGCTGGTGCACTCCAGCGTTCTCTAGCAGACGCAGAAAACGTCTATCAACAGTGGATCACGGCGCCGGGAAGACATCCACAGACGACTGCCGAGCACTCGAACAAATGTAACGTCAAGACAGATGGCGTCCTCAGAGACGTCTTCCTCGCGACGTGGATCTGGTTCGACGACCTCGACGCAGTTCAACAACTCGGCGAAGAGAATCTGCTCGAACTCCTTCACCGGTACGAAGGTCAGTTCACCAAGTCCATACTTGAGACGGGATGGACCTGCTCGCATGGTCACCAGCGTGACGGCTACGGATGGTCGAAGTCGGTCCCGACGCTCCTGAACTGGCAGCTTCGCCAGCTGGCAGTCTGGGATTCGACCGTAACAGCGAATCCAGAACTCCAAGACCGCTGGGGAGATGACGCTGCCCGATTCGCCTACACAGTCGTAAAGACGGGGTCGCGTGGAGCCCGGGCCTCGCGACTCTTCCCGCACATCGATCCTGATGACCTCGATCTCTCTGAAGAACTGCTCCGAAAGTTGGGAGTGAAACCAGTCAATTCGTTCGATGCTACTGAAGCTGCGTGGCACCTGCACCGGCTCCTCGAAGTCCTCGCCGTCGACGGCCCACACGAGGAACCGGTCGCTCTCGATATCCCTGACGACCGGGATAATGATTGGAACGCGGCCTATACGGCGCTCCTGAAACCGATTCTACGTCAACTGCCTGCAGAGGACCCATCAGCGGAGGACGTCGACTTGCCGTTCCTGTCTCACCTCCCGATTAAGCGTAGCGGCGAGTGGCAAGTTGCGTCGCTAGAGTGGCTGGCAGAGAACGCCGACGAGGGTCGCTACTACGAGGATCAGTCACCGAAGCCGTGGGAACGCCGTGCCATCGAACAGGGCGGTCACTGGCTCCTACCCCGAACTGCGTCAGGGCCGTTTACCCGGCTCACCAACGCTCTCGGGATTGCGCGAGTCGACGCGTCGAAGCCAATCTTCGAAGCGGACGAGTTGACATTCACGGACGAATCGGTCGCCGAATTCCGTTCGTCACTCCGTGATCGGATGGTGCTCCTCGTTGCATCACTCGAACAGCGGAGTGAGGATCGAATCCGTGAATTTGCAGATGATTTAGACGCTGCAATCGCAGAGCTGCGAGTGGCTGAACAGTTCCCCGAAGTAATCGAAGACGACCTCGACGCCCCGAAATCGGGCCTCTATGCACCCCGGAACGGTGAGGAAGCCTTCGTATTCAATTCAGCAGCCTTCAACGACGGGCTCACCCTTGACGGGCTCGCGAACGCTGTCTCGCTGCTCGCCGAACAACCGACGACAATCGCGACGTTCCGAGAGGCACTCGACGGTGATCTCTCACCAGCAGAGCTCACGAAGCGATGGCAGCGGCGGACCTTCCCCGTCGACGACGTCGCACGGATACTAGGTACGAGACGACGTCGGGACCTCTGGCAACGGCTTGACGCTATTGTCACCCTGGTTGAGCGCTTTGACGGCGCAGTCGGTCCAACCGTCGACGAAGTCGTTGAAGCAATCGAGCGCGAGGAGGAAATCGCTGTCAAAGACTTCAAGCGGGCCTTGTGCGGCGATGAAGCCACTACTCTAGATGAGACATCGCCCCAGGGAACGTTCGTTCGCGACGTTCGGGAGAATCTTCCTCACGAGCTTAGCTTCGTTCTCGATCGGCTCTTTGGCGAGGATCGGCGACCGTGGCGGGAGATAATCTTGGAGTCCGAAAGCGGCCGCGAATCGGACGTGATTGACTGGCTGGCGAAGAACGCGAGAGCGCTCGACGCAACAGCGTGTTTCCCACAGTCAGTTCCGGCCGCCTACGTCCGTGTGCTCGCTGTGATGAACGTCTGGGATCGGACGGAGACGACGGATCTCAACGACGTCGATGTGTGGCGGTCGCGGCTTCGTGCCTTATCGACGGAGTCAAACGTTCAGTGGGTAGACCGGCTCCCTGACCGATTACAGAATGAGGACGCAGACGGCGAGCTGTTATTCTACTATTCACCCGAAGATCGGTTTCGGTCGCAGGTCGTCACTCCCTTCCTCGAAGGACTTTCCGGAGCTATCGCGAACGAAACAGCGAATCTGGAGACAATGCTGCGACGGTATATCCTTGAGGGAGAGTTACCGGAAGATGAATCGACGGTCTCCGCTGCTGACCACCAGGACGGCGCACTTGCTGACCTCCAGTCTGCGGCCATAAGTGGAAAGCAATTCTCAACCGAGAGCCTTCTCGATGCAGGGTTCGAGGTGCAAAGCGCCTCAACGCGGACGACCGGGAGTGGCGGCGGTGGCGGTAGTACGCAGTATCGTGGTCGCGGTCAGCAAGGCGAGGCCGCGACGCTTGTCGCGATACTGGATGATGCTGCAGCCTGGCTTGACGACCAACCCATCGGAATGATTCGGACGATTCGCTCGACGTTCCGTGCGCTGCACGACGATCAGCAGAATGGGAATCACATCTGGCATCTCGACCGAGTATGGGAACAGAAACTACTGCCGCTATTGTCGGGCGGTGGGTTAACGCGGGAATCTATCGTCGACTGGCGTGATCACCTTGAAGATGGACGGCTTCGGGACCACCCATTGGTCAGGCTCTGTAACGTCACGCTTGAACAGGGCCCCGGGTTCGACGTGATCGACCCGTTCGGTCCATTGTCAGGTCCACGTGGAGAATTCGGTATCGACCAGTTCGTTCCCGTGGAGGTGAAAGCAGTCGGCGGCCGAACCCCACCGTTCCACTTCCGACTAACGACCAACGAATACCGTCGCTGCAAGGCATTCCTCCGAGAAGATCGCTCGTATGTGATTCGGCTCGTTCACGTTCCTGAGCCAGGGACACCCAACTGGGCGTCTGAGACGCGGTTCGTCTCTGAGATAGTACTCGAAGATGTGTCGGACGCTGAATCCCTGGTTCGTGGAGATCCCTTCGAGGAAGTCGTTAAAGGCGGCTACATGAATATGAGCATAGATCAGTGACTCTCCCCATTATTGTCTGGTTTCGAATAGATTGAGGAGAATGTGCCTTCAAAATCACGCAGAACACAATCGCCAGCACAACGTTTTACATAGAAACCCCCCTGTTCAACAAACTGGGTTAATAAGTACTGACGAAAGAGTATAGCATACCAGATGGGCCACGTCTACTACCACCATCCCGGTGACAAGCAATTCTCTCTTGACTTCGTCCATCCGGACCCTGGTGAAATCGTCTCGCAGATCGTCGGTTACGATGACGACGTCGCAGTGAAGGTCCAGGAATACGATATCGACGAAGAATTCTACGTCGTCTATACGTCCCGCGTCGGCGGTGGGCCTGTTCGTGAGATCGATTTCAACCTGAATGAGTCACTCGCAAAGATGAGCGAGGACAACAGTACCATCGTCGTTCGGCTGCTCGAGATCTACCGCGCCCTTATCGCTCAGAACGAGGAGGAAGAAGACGTTCCTGTCGAGGCATACAAGAAGATCGACGTCGACGCGCTGCCGGACGTGCTTGATCGGACGTCGTGGGAGGGCTCAGCAGCAGCCGTTGCAGGCCGACTCGCCTCGAACCTTATTCTGAAACACGCACTTCCGAACGCCAACCACCGGACGGCTGTCGCACTGATCCAGTTCTACCTCCGGCGTCTGAATCCGGATTTCTCTATGCCGGAAACGTCTATAGAAGTCGATCCAGAGACGTACGACTGGCGGGAGTGGGTTAATGAGTACATCAACGAATCGAAGCGGCTGTTGACCGTCCGACGGAAGAACGTCCTCTTCAAGCACTTGTACCGCTTCGGCGCGAGAACACTTGAACGGAAACACGCGGTCGAAATCGACTTGACCGCATACGAGCTGGATATGTACCCGAGTGAGGCGAAGATCGTCTATGCGGAGCAGCACGAAGAACTCTGGATTGAGTTCGTCGAGGAGGCCGTCGAACGGGCAGGATATCCAGAGCTGAAGGAAACGCCAGGGCTATCGAAGGCAGAGTTCGCTGAAAAGATTCGGAACCTCGAATAAGTGGCGCTGTTAGTCTTGGAGCGTGGCGACTGTTCGGCCCGTTTCCTCGGCCTCTTGGCTGCGCGACATATTGTACGTCGCGAGCGCTTCGTCAACCGCCTCATCAAGACTCATTGGTCAACCTAATCTTGGCTCTTCTACCGTATAAACGCTTGCATGGCTCCAGACAAGTATCAAACAGCCTCAGTTCACCTCGATCAGTGCTGAGTGCGCAGATGTTCTTCTCTACTCTGAAGAATCCGTTGCCGTCAAACGATTTGTCCCCGAACAAAATCCAACCATGTTCGAAGACGTTGTGTAGGGGATATCTGGATTTGCGGTAAGACTACTCGACAACGCTGGCTTCCGAACGCTGTTCTTGACCAATCAGTGCGGCTAGGTCCGCTTTCGTGAGTGGATCGATGTTAACGCGATCCCCTTCGGCGGTATAGAAGATACCTGCAGTCACGTCTCGGCCAGGGAACCATTCATTCAGCACGTGATAGTACACGCTGAGTTGCTTCCGATACTCATCCTCAGCGTGCCGTCCGAGGTCAGTCTTGAAGTCGATGATCTCGACGATATCGGGACGAATGTGAACGAGGTCGACGATTCCTGAGATGGTGACCTGCTCGCCATCGACAGTGAGTGGCAGATACGCATCCTCCTCGGCTCGTAGCTCACCATCGAGCGAGTCTATGAACGACTTGAGGTGACGTTCATCGTCGTTCGAGGGCTCAACGTCTCCTTCCAGTATGTACCGCTCAGCGAACTCGTGGGTCTGCGTTCCGAACGCTGTCCCCCTCCCGTCATCGACATCCTCGAACACATCGTCACGCATCAACGTATGCGGTGAGTGACCGACTGGACCATCCGGCGTCGGCACAGCAATCTGCAAGTGTGCCTGCGTCGTCTCGTCGATATCGTCTTCCTGAACGTTGGGTTCTAGTTCCTTGATGTCGACCGGGAGCTCTTCAAGGAACGTGTTCGGGCTCTCGCCTGCAGCGAACACGAGGTGGCTCTCAGCCCGCGTCATTGCGACGTAGAGCAAGCGTCGCTCTTCGTCGTATCCACGCGGCAAGCACTTCCGGAGGACGTCAGTCCGCCAGTTGTCGTGGATGTGGGGGTACCCATGGTCCTCAGCATAGACCTTCCGTTGGCGTAATCCAATCGGATCGTCGAACGTAATCGGGTTACTGTTCCCGCCTGACGGTGGGAAGCGATGGGAGTTCATGTTCGCGAGCACAACGATCGGGTGTTCGAGTCCCTTAGCCGCGTGGATGGTCTGGACCGTCACCGAATTCATGCCAGCGCTCGCGTGGACCTCGTGGGTGCTTCCGTCCTCGATGCCACGTTCGATGAACCGGATGAGATCACCTCGTGTCAACGTCGTCGCGCTGTGGACAGACTGGATCGTCGTCAACAACACGTCGGCGTAGGCCCCGTCGTAATCGTACTGGAAGAACACGCGCTGTGAAATCCCACCGACTGTCTCCAGTGACGCAAGCTCTGATTTGAACGCCTGCATATTGGCGGGATATTCCTCGCTATCGAGGACGTGTTTGACCTCATCGAGCGTGTAGCCAGCTTCCTCAAGGACGACCGCCCATCCTCGCTCTGCGTCGGATTCGAGGATTCGCAGCCACGCCAAGAGGAGCTTCGCAGGGTCAGAGCGGAACAACTCGATGCCACCTTCGTAGGCCATCGGCAATCCATACGCCTCGGCAACAGAGAGGAGCTCCCGGCCGAAGTCACGAGTTCGGGTGAGGACGGCGATGTCACCGTACTCTGGCAGACGAAGGTCCCCATCCCCCTCGACCTGATACGCGTCGTTCCCGACAATCTTCTGAATCTTGGTCAGAACGGCTTCGTGTTCGTCTTCGTGTTGAATCGCCTCTATCTGAGAGTTCTCGTTCGATGCGTTCGCGAAGAGCGACACAATTCTATCTCGCACGGCCGTCTCGTCGACGTTGTCCGTACTCGCCGCGGGTGTCACCAAGCTGTGCTCGGAGAAGTCGAGAATGTCCTGCGTCGACCGGTAGTTCTCGACGAGTTCGATATCGATGATCGGGCGGGTCGCCCACGACACTCGCTCGTGGTCCTCATTGAGTTCGTCGACGAACCGATCCAGCCGGGATTTGAACTCAGTAATGTTCTCAACGGCGGCATACTGGAACGAGTAGATACTCTGTTTCCAGTCGCCAACGACACAGACGTTGTTCATGTTCGCGAGCAGGAGAGCGAGTTTGAACTGGATCTCGCTAGAGTCCTGGAACTCGTCGATCATCACGTACTCGAACGCGACATCGTCGCGGAGTCGATGGTCGTCACAGAGCAGAACGAACGCGAACAACTGGAGGAAGCTGAAATTGAGGTAGTTCCGACTGAGTGCGAACTCGAGGTACTCGTGGTAGACGTCGTGAACGAAGTTCTTGAGGTCCTCTCGCTGTTCGTCAAACACCAGCCGTGCGACGCCATCAGGAACCTGTTTCTCACCCCAACCGCCACGGATCTCGTTCTCCTCGGGCGCGTCTGGAAGATAGCACTTGTCGTCCCCGTAGCCTCCGAGTTTCGAGCGAAGTTTCGACTGCTTGTTCCCGTCGTTTCGGGGCTGGTTCAGCTCGTCGAAAACTTCGCGGAACGCCTCGAAGTCGCCGTCCAGATACCGCTCGCCGTTGCGATACCAGCCATCAGCAGTCGGGAAGACACCTTTCGCCGCAAGCTGATTGATTAATCCGAGGAGTTCGACTGGTTCCTGGACAGCGCGGAAGAAGTCGTCGTACTCGGGGTGGTCGTCACTAAACCGACGGATGAACTCGCGGAACTGCGCCTTCTCGACGTTCTCGTCTTCGAGGACACGTGTGGACCCCGTGATGCGGTCGTCAATGCCGAGGAGCGTCGGTGCCTCGAAGCCGTGCTCCATGAGGATGTCGTGACAGAGGCTGTGGAACGTCTGGATCGGTGCGTCCGAGAGTTCACGCATCCCGTAGTCACAGTGGGCGACGATTCGATCTTTCATCTCCGTCGCCGCGTTGTTGGTGAACGTCACGAGGAGGACGTCCTCAGGTTCGACGTCGTCTTGGTCGACGATTTCGGCGTAGCGACGGGTGACGGTGAACGTCTTTCCAGTCCCTGCGCCGGCGTCGACGACGTGGATTCCCTGTTTGCTGTCGATGAGGTCTTGCTGTTGGTCGTTTGGTGCAGTCATCGTGACTCACCCTCCAGGATGCAATCGCGGTTGTCCACGTACCGATAGTTTGGATCGCCACCGAGTCCCTGAACCGGGAAGCGCTCATCACCGGCACGGCGGTCGTTCAATTCCGAAAGGTGATCTTGGACGAACTGCTCGAACGCATCCACGTCGCCGGTGAAATAGTTCTGGTTGCGAATCCGTAGCAAGTGTCTCAGGGCCTGCTTGCAGCCATTTTTCACGTACTTGTAGTCCCCAACATCGGCAATCAGTCGCTCAGTGAGTGCGTCGCCGAATTCCGATTCGATGAGTTCGTCGCTGTCGCGGGTGTCCGGGAACTCGTACGCATCCAACACAGCCCGATAGATCTCGTACGTCGACTTCGAGAAGGTCTTGTTACAGTCGTTCGCGGCGTCTTCCTGCAGTTCGGTGAAGACAGCTGGGCTCGCGATGTATTCCTCGAAGGTGACTGGATAGTAGGTCACCGTGGTGAGGCAGTCCTCAAGAGAACCATCCCCAGTCACCACATCGTCAAGCGTTTCGAGGAAGTGGAAGAATGTGAATCCCAGTTCCTCATCCGGGTGCTCAGTCCGCTGGTGAGCGAGATACAGCAATGCCTGGAAGTTCGGTTTGTCGCTCGGTGGATCAAGCGCCGAATGCTTGACAATCGAGTATGCTGACTTCTTTGAGCCACTCTTGTAGTCGAGGAGCCGGGTTGGGCTGTGAACAAGGTCGATCTTGCCCTTCAACCCGAGGTCGGTGTTCTCGAACCAGCGTTCGGTGTGCGACGCATCGATGGGACGGTCGTAATACTCAGCGAAGAAGTTCTCTCCCCAACCACCGTTAGGCGTCACTAGGCCATCACCGTGAGGCGAGTTTGCATCGAGAAATTCGACGATGGTCTGGAGACCGATGCGGTACTTGGTGAGCCGGACCTCCCAATCGACGCCTCGGAGGAACGGGTCGACCTCGTCGAGAATGACTGCTGCGACCTCATCGAGCGTCTCCGTCGTGATGACGTCCGGATGCGAAACGTAGAACTCTGCAAAGTCGTGGAATAGGTTGCCTTCCCTGAAGTGCTCCTTGTCCGGGTTGTCGATGAGTCGACTGAAGAAGTAATCGCGAGGAGAGTTGATGTAGGTGTTCAGGCTCGACTGGCTGAGTGCGGTGACTTCCTCGTGGGAGACATCGAGTGGTTCTTTTTCGAATCCGTCCTGTGTCGTTCGAGACGCCCGTGAATGCTGCAGTGAGTCCAAGTCACTGAATCGGTCGAACTCCTCGTCGAACAGTTCCTCGAAGTACAGGCACGGAGTGACGGGCGTTCCACCGGCGGTGTCCTGCACGAGGTAGTACTGGTCGACGCCGTTCTGCAGGAGGAGTTGGAACTGCCGGATGTTCCGCTCGAACTCTTGATCTCGGTCGACCCACGGGCGACGAGGCGACGAATGCGTCCATCCTTCGTCGAGCCCGAGATAGAACACGACGGCGCGGTCAACGTGAGCGGCCGATTTCGCATCGGCCAACAGTACACCATCGTTTTCGCGGTCCACGGGGACCTCGTAGGACTGCAGATAGAACTCGAGACGGTCGACTACCGGTTCGGTGACGGCGTCGTCAAGGAGGCCGAGCGTTGCGAGTTCGTCTCTGAAGGCGTCGATGGTAGTGTCTGTGACGTCCTCGTATGCGTCGATAGCTTCCTCGAACGTGCTGGAGCGAATCTCATCACGGAACTCGAGGAGCCAGTCCACTTCCGAGCGGTTGAGGTCGAAGAGACGCTTCTCGTCGTGCTCGATATCGATGGGCATCCCGAGCTGGGTGAGGAGTGGTCGAACGTCGCCAACTCGCGTATCTCGGCCAGCGTGCGCACTTCGAAGCAACTGCAAGAATGCTCGATGACGTGCATCATCGGTGAAGCCTAGACCACCGTAGTATGGGATATCTGCGGATTCCAGCGCCGATTCGATAAGCGAGGAGTACTGACTGGCTGCATCGAGGACGACAGCCACGTCGTCAGCGTTCTCCGGTGTGACCGTATCGAGGACCGCGTCGACGATTGCGGCCGGTGAGTCGAGAATGCGGAAGGATGGATAATCGAATGACTCCTCGGTGAACGGGTCAACCGTCTCGTAGTCTGGGGGAAGGATCGAGCGTTCGAGTTCGGTAAGCTGCTTGAAGCCGACAACAGCGACCGACGTGTCAGCTTCAATGCTGTACTCGGTGAGACGGTTAGACGTCGTGTCCATCTCTGCGATGCAGTCGACAGCAGTGTGCGTTGCCGTCGTCGCGAACTGCTCGTAGTTCAGAACAGCGTCAGCCGTCCCCTGATACTCCCAGCACTGGAGGATGTTCCCGACCGCATAGGACGCCTCCTTCCAGTTGAGGTCAGTCGTCTGAATGATTTCGAGGAACGCGAGTCGATCCTCGGCCTGTTCTCGGCGTCGGGCAGCCAGGCGCCGTGGTGTGATCGCGAATGGTCCGAAGTGGGGTTGGTCAAGACGCCTGTTCAGGGCACTCGCCATCGGCGCATCCGGCACGAGCACAAGGTCGAAATCCTTGCATTCCTCGTAGAGAGAATCGATAGACTTCGCTCGTGTAATTGACACGGACTAGCGAACTCAAGTGGATTGTAAATATGTATCGCTGGACAGACATTCGGGAGTATGATAACAACCAGGCACATCGGACAACACAACAGATGATATCTCGTGCAAAACTGAACCGTTGGACACATTCAGAAACCGCAAATCAAGAAGAAGCTCGAGATACCAACCGCGAACTCCGGGATGATCTAGAAGAAGGTGGCCTCCAGGGTGTCAGTGAAGGGTTAGAATTCGCCACCCTCCTCCAAGGTTCGTACCGGAATACGACCATGGTGTACAATTCCGGTGACGTAGACATTCTTGTTATTCGGACAGACACCTTCCATGCGGATTTTTCTCACGTCCCTGATCACGCCGCCAGCCATGGCCCTGATCGAAATCCACAGCAGATGTTCGAGGAGCATGCCGAAGGCGTATATCGAACCCTCCAAGCCCAATACGGGACACGCAACATCGAACGTGGTGAGAAGGCAATCGAAGTGGACAGTGATGAGTTGCCCCTTGGAGCCGATGTCGTTCCCTGCCTCCAGTATCGACGATTTTGGTCACGGCAGCCAGGAAACCACATGAAAGGAATTGTATTCTGGACTCCAGACGGGACGAAGATCATCAATTTCCCACGCCGTCATCGGATCATGGGCACCAGGTACAACGAATATACAAACGGGAACTACAAACCAACAATCCGTATTTTCAAGAACTTCAGGAATACACTCGCAGAGAATGGCGCTGTTGAGAAAGAAAACGCCGCGTCATACTTCGTCGAGTGTCTCCTCTCAAACGTCGAGACTGCCACAATTGCAAAGGATGATATTCGCGATCGGGTGGAAGGAATTCTCGACGAACTCGAAGCCGACGCTGCAGAAGAGTTCCCGGACTATACTGTACAGCATGGAATGCAACCGTTGTTTGGTGACGAGACGACCCAGTGGGATGTCGAACACGCCAGAGCGTTCGTCACCGAGGCCAGACGCTTCTATGAAGAGGATTAGTGGCGATGCATACCTACTCAACAGACAACGACAATAGGCCGACTGTATACGGTATTCTTGGATTCGCAGCGTATGCAGCTGCCCTTGTCGTGGGATGGCTTTCAACAACGCTCAGTGCAGTCATACCAGCAGTCGCGGGCATTACGATCTCGTGGGGAGTGGGATTCACCCTCCTTACAGCGACGTTCAGTCGGTTCATTTGGAAAACAAAAATCGCTCGCGCAACAGGAGCGTCAAAAGTTCCTGATTTCAATGGCGAATGGACGGGATATGTGAAAACCTCGTATGAGGGTGTCATTCCGGATAATGCGCTTCACGCGTCGAACGACCCGAACGCGGAAATGCAGCGGGTCGCAGCGACGCTACGAATCACTCAGACATGGCGGAAAATTAGCATCCACCTGGAGACCGACAATTCCGAGTCAGACAGTACTGGCGCAACCGTATTGACTGAAGATGGGCGTTGGCCGAGCCTCAACTACCAGTATGAGAACGATCCAGACCCAGATTCAGCGTCTTCGATGACAAGACACTACGGAACCGCGGACTTAGCTTTAAAGACAGACTCTGACGAAACAGTACTAGAGGGATTCTATTACACAGGTCCTGGTCGTGAGAACTACGGAGAAATGTACTTCGTGAAATCGGAGTGAATACTCAGTTCACTCTGTACAGTTCCAGTATCCCATGGGTTCCCCGCTGATCAGGGCGGTTGTAGTACTTTCCTTCGAGTTTGTCTTCGCGCTCATCGTATTCTAAGATAGCAGTCCCATAATGTGGGTCAAGCTCTTCGTTGGTGGTACTCCCATCATTCCAGTAGTTATACGAGAGTGTCGGCCAGGCTTTTTCTTTGACCAAGATCGTCGCTGCTCGGCTATGTGAAGGTGACTCCGGCCCATCCAATGAAACACGTATCTTATCCCAGGTCTGGTTAATCTCGATACTGGTCTCCTGGTTTGTCAGTCCCTCAATCTGACGTCCATTGTCAACAATCTGTTCGTCGGGGATGAGGTCCGCGTCGACGGAGGTGTACAGATGCCCTTCCCATGTTCCATTCAAGTTCGGAACAGCGACCAATCCCTTATCGTGTAACCACTCCCACTTCCAGAGATATCTCGTAAAACCGAAGTAGAGTGCGGATGAGACAACGCCCATCGAAAGTCCGAGTACAGGACCAAAAACGCTGATTCCCCCAAGGTAAATCACTGCCGTAGCGATACCGATTACGATGTATCGCTGATGGCGATTCGGTTGGTCAGTGGAAAAGTTGTGCATTCTTTCGTTTGCTGTACCAGTCGTCCCACATTTCTCGGAGACGAGTTATGAGTTCGTCTGCTTCGTCAGTACTCCACTGCGTGTTGCTATCGCCAAATAGAGATTCCATTTCGGAAACCTGATCAAAGGTCGAAAAGTCCGCGTTGTCTAAGTACGATAGCGTTTCATCGAATCGATCTGACCGGCTGGTCCGCTTTAGGATACTCTCTGGAACGTTGTAGATGAGACACTCGATCCCGTACGAGTGAGCATCAATCGTCCAAAGAGTATCGAAATGGTTGTTGTAGTAATAGCGTGCGTTCTTGAATATACGGACGGTCTCCTTGTAGTTCGAGTGCATTTCCCGTCCATTCTCGCGGTGAATCTTAGGGAAGTTGATTACACGATCGTTGTCGTACTGCGGCATGAAGTGCATTCCTTTGTCGATTTCCGCGTCCTCATCGCCGCTTTCGGGATACGTCCGGTAGACACGGTACTCACCACACGCGACCACATCAACGTCGACATCAAGTAGTGATGTTTTCTCCTTGTCAATTTTGATTGCCTTATTGCCGGGAGTGACAGCTGAATGGCCAAACTTGATTCTGAGTGCCGTCAACACGTCATCGTAGAAATCACGATGATCATAATCGGCGTCATCGTGGTCATCATTGTATCGTTCCTCCTCCTCTTCACTTAGCTCCTCAAGGTCTGAGCGCCATGCGGACGTGATTTTCGCGACGACGTCTACGTCGCTCGATCCCCGTGTGTGAGTTGTGTTCGCATATGAGCCCTGTAAATAGACTTCGTAATCTTCGTCCGCTTGTTCCAGAGGGGAGCGTTCACTCATTAATGCACGGCGAGTCTTATCTCGTGCATCAGCCGATCCCTTGTCAGCTCCGGTACCATGCCAGTCATTAAATTTGCTTTCAGGAATCGGCATTTTAGCGACTTCCCTCTGAAGGCAGAATGGACGGGAGAGCCTCGATACGGCTGTTGATGACACCATCCTCGCGGTGTATAATGTCGTCCGGAATCATCTGTATTCTATCTCCGGGTGATTTCTGATGGGAGACAAGAATTGGTACGGACGCCTGATAATTAAACGCTCGCGAAACAGGGTGAAAGTGATAAAACGCCCAGGGGGCCCTGTAAACCTATTTTCTTCAGATTTAATGAATAGAAATCGATCTCTTATGTCGGCTTTGAGCTGGTTACGCTTCCGGAATATCTTGGATGTCGAGCTCTCAGTCCGACAAAAACGCACGCTCCAAGGTTAATCTTGATTCCGTCCGTCCGGCCGC
>Ga0207813_100187_pt1 | contig 46022 bp, 45 predicted proteins | sample A23E3SouthBayCA_2_FD_187730 | JGI IMG/M metagenome (GOLD analysis project Ga0207813, IMG submission 187730) | Aerobic enrichment media microbial communities from Eden Landing Ponds, California, USA - A23 E3 (4) (SPAdes) | ecosystem: Environmental > Aquatic > Marine > Unclassified | place... | reverse complement strand
GCGCGCTGTACGCCGGGTCGATCCCGGCGATTCTCATCCGAACGCCCGGGACGCCCAGTGCCGCGGCCACCGTGTTCGACGGCTTCCCGCTGGCCGAACAGGGGAAAGCGGGGCAGGCCATCTCCGTCGCGACGGTCGCGTCGTTCGTCGGTGGCGCCATCAGCGTCCTGCTGCTGATGTTCGTCGCCCCGCAGATCGCCGCGTTCGCCTTGAACTTCGCCTCGCCGGAATACTTCGCGCTGGCGGTGTTCGGGTTGTCGATCATCGCCAGCGTGAGCGGGGACTCACTGATAAAGGGGCTCATCTCGGGGTTGCTCGGGATGTTCCTAGCGACGGTCGGCCTCGATCCGGTGATGGCCTCGCCACGGTTCACCTTCGGCTACGAGGTCCTCACGTCCGGCATCCAGTTTATCGCCGTGATGATCGGCCTGTTCGGCATCGCCGAGGGGCTGTATCGGTACCAGTCGGGGCTCGCCGACGACGGCGCCAGTCAAGAGATTTCGGGTATCCTGCCGGGCTGGGCGGTGCTCGAACGCATCCTCCCGGTCGCAGTGGCGTCGAGCGTCGTCGGCACGGTCGTCGGCGCGATTCCGGGCGCCGGCGGCGACATTGCCTCGTTCGTCACGTACAACGAGTCCAAGCGGTGGATCAAGGACAACACGTTCGGAGAGGGAGACACTAGGGGCGTTGCGGCCGCCGAATCGGGGAACAACTCCTCGACCGGCGGTGCGTTGATCCCGACGCTCACGCTCGGCATCCCCGGCGACTCCGTCACTGCGATCCTCATCGGGGCACTGATGGTCCACGGCATCCGCCCCGGACCGGGGCTGTTCCAAGAGGAACCCGAACTCGTCTATTCGATCTTCGTCGGCTTCTTCCTAGTGTACATCGTCATCCTGATCGTTGGCCTGTTGGGTGCACGGTTCTGGGCACGGATCGTCGACTTCCCGTCGAAATACCTCTGGCCGGTCATCCTCGTGCTCTCGCTCGTCGGTGCGTACGCGCTCAGGGGGAATCCCTTGGACATCTGGACCGCTATCGGGGCCGGTATGCTCGGATACGTCATGCGCGTCGAGGATTACCCCCTCGCTCCGATGGTGCTCGGACTGATACTCGGGCCCATCGCAGAGGTGAACCTGCGCCGGTCGCTACAGCTATCGGGCGGCGAGGTGAGCATCTTCACCGACAGCCCGCTGGCGATGGTGATCCTCGGGTTGAGCCTCGTCTCGCTTGCCTACCCCATCGTCCAGCGCGTCCGCGAGCGCCGACTCGCCGAGGGGAGTAACTGATCGAGTCGGGGCGGCGGTCGCCCACCCACAGGAGACTCGCGCGATGCCACCCACGGCGGCAGACGTCGCCGAACGAGGTAGCCGGCAGTATTAGGACGCCGGCGCGCTATGTGCTTACGTGGACCGTATCCACGTCAGTACGGTCGTCTGCCTGCCGGCCGAGGAGGTGTTCGACTTTCTCGTGGACTTCCCGCGGTACGCTAAGTACTCGGAGTATCTGACCGACGTGCGGGCCGACGGCGATGGCTCGCCGGGTACCCGGTATCGGCTCCGGTTCGCGTGGTGGAAGCTGTCCTATACCGCCCACACCGAGGTGACCGAGGCCGACCCGCCGACGCGGCTGGATTGGCGGGTGATCGAAGACCTCGACGCCCGGGGGCGGTGGCGGGTCGACCCTCTCGATACCGTCCCCGCGGCGGTGCCGGCCGCATCGGGCCCGGCGTGTCGCGTCCACCTCGAAGTCGAGTTCGATCCCCACTCCGTCGGCGGAGGAATCCTAGATCTGCCGCGGTTCGTCTCCTTCGACTGGGTGGTCGAGAAGGTGAAGCCGATACTCGTCGAGGAGGCCGAACAGGTGGTCGAACGGATCGTCGCCGACGTTGAGGGGCGACGGCGCGAGGTCGACCTCGTCGTTCACGAGACGCCGGGTGGAGTGGCGTGAGAAGCGAAATGGTGAAACCACGGGCGTGAGGAGGAGACGGTATGTCACTCGGGAGCGTCGAAGCGTGCACATAATCGTCGTCGGCGCGGGCCAGGTCGGATCGAGCATCGCGGCCGACCTCGCAGACTCACACGACATCGTCGTCGTGGACCGCGACGGTGACCGGACCGAGGATCTGGCGTACTCGCTCGACGTGTTGACGGTTCAGGGGGACGGCACCTCCCTGTCGACGCTAGAGGAGGCCGACATCGACGAGGCCGACATGGTCATCGCCAGCACCGACGACGACGAGACGAACATCGTCATCTGCTCGACGGTGCGCGCGGTGAGCGACTCGTTCACCATCGCTCGCGTCAAAAACACGGAGTATCTACGGACGTGGGAGCGATCACAGCGGGCCTTCGGCATCGACTTCATGGTCTGTACGAATCTGTTGGCGGCTGAATCCATCGTCCGGGTGGTCGGCATTCCCGCCGCCCGCGACGTGGACTCCTTCGCGGACGGGCACGTGCAGATGGCGGAGTTCGAGATTCCGACGGGAAGCCCGGTGACCGATCAGTCCATCGCCGAGGCCGACCGCTTCGAGAGTCTCACCTTCGCCGCCGTTCTTCGAGACGACGAGGTGGAAATCGCCCACGGCGATACCATCCTCGGGGAGGGAGACCGCGTGGTCGTGATCGGGAGTCCCGAGTCGGTCCGGGGGTTCGCGACGACCATCGCCCCGGACGAACGCCCTGGCACAGCCGAGGAAGTCGTCATCATCGGCGGGAGCGAGATCGGCTATCACGTCGCACGACTGCTCGGCGAACGCGGGTTCAAGCCACGGCTGATCGAACGCGACCCGGAGCGTGCCAGACAACTCGCGGAGGACCTCCCCAACGCCGTGGTAATGCAAAGCGACGCCACGGACGTCGACTTCCTAGAGCGCGAACACGTCGGCGATGCCGACTTCGTGGTCGCGGCGCTCGACTCCGACGAGAAGAATCTCTTGATGTCGCTGCTGGCTCGCCGTCTCGGCGTCGAGCGAACCGTAGCCGTCATCGACACCGCGGCGTACGTCGAACTGTTCGAGACCGTCGGCGTCGACGTCGGGATCAACCCCCGAGAGGTGGTGGCCGAGGAGATCACTCGATTCACCCGCGACGGCGGCGCTGAGAACGTCGCCATCATCGAGAGCGACCGAGCCGAGGTGCTCGAAGTCGAGGTGGACGAGACGAGCGTCCTCGCGGGCCGGCCGATCCACGAGTCCGTCGCCGACCTCCCCGAGGGCGTCGTCATCGGCGCCATCACCCGGAACGCGAGTCTGATCACCCCGCGCGGGGACACGGTGATCCAGTCGGGGGATCACGTCGTCGTCTTCCTCGATGCCTGCGTCGCGGACGACGTGACACCGAGGCTGTGACGGCCGGGCGGCCGTCGCGCCGTCGACGACCGTCACTCGGATTCCGAATATCACAGCTGAAAATCCTCGGCGTACACTTATTACTCGATCCGTCGTAGTGGCCGGTAGCGACTCGATCGCCCGGGTCTAATCGCCCCGTTGGAAGTGGTTCGATGAGATATATCCCCATACCCGACTGGGCGGACGGATCACACCACGACGTAGGGCTCATATAAAGTGCTTTTGTGCACCTCTCCCCGGGTTCACCCGCATGGTCGATTTGACTCGACGACGATTGATGGCAACGTCAACAGCTGCCGCGCTCGGCGCGAGCGTCTCAGGGGTCGCGAGCGCGAGCGAATCGGAGATTTCGGAGAGTGACACGCCGGGGGCGCCGAGCGTCAAGGGGAGTCTCAAACGCCTCTCGACGACGGCGTTCGGTGCCGAGGTGACGGGGCCGTTCGTCTTCGAAGACGGCTCCCTGCTGTACAGCCTCCAGCACCCGGAGGAAGCCAACACCGAGCCCTTCGACCGGGCGGCAGTCGGATACTTCAGCGGCTTCAACTTCGAGTTCGACGGAAACAACGACGACTTCTCCGAGGTCGGGATTCCCGACACCGAGGAGAAACAGCGCGAGGTTCGATCCGAGGCCGGCGACTACACGATCCTGATCCAAGGTCGCGAACCGATCAACGGCGGCGCGGAACGCCTCGGCGTCGCCCAGACGCCGGACGGCACCGACATCACGCAGGACAACTTCGCGGGCACGCAGTACGGGGCGGCGGCGACGAACCCGGACTGTAATCAGTTCGTCCCGACGGACGACGAGGGCACCGAAGGCTACCTGTACACCAACTGGGAGAACAGCCCCGGTGGCCTCTCGCGAGTCTACATCAGCCAAGACGAGAACGGCGAGTGGACCGCCGACCCCGAGGACGCGATGAACATCCCGAACACCGACGGGCTTCGCGAACTCGGCGGCACCCGGATCAACTGCTACGGCGACCTCAGCCCGTGGGAGACGCCCATCTCCTCCGAGGAGAACTACGCGCACCCCCGCGTCTCGCTGACCAACACGGTCGGCGACGTCGTCGAGGCTGGTAGCGGTGAGGGGCTGCTCGGCGGCTGTCAGTTCTGGAACCGACCGAACCCGTCCGAAATCGCCGGCGCCATCGGCACCTACGCCGAAGAGGGCGACCTCGACGAGGCTTGGGGGCCGCAGGGCTACTGGGCGCTCACCGGCGTCGAGTTCCTTGCGTACTATCTGGGCGCCGAGGTACCCGACGGCGACGAAGAGCCCGGTGAGAGCGTCGTGACGCCCATCGACGACGTCTATCCGAACCCCTACCGCTACGGCTACCACGTGGACGTCCGCGAGCCGACCGCCGAGGAGCCGGAGCCGATGAAGTACTGGGTCGCGGGCCGCGCCTCTTGGGAGGCCCCCGACTTCCAAGGCGACAACAAGACCCTCTACGGCTGCTCCGACGGCGACAGCAAGGGGATCTACAAGTTCGTCGCCGACGAGCCGATCCCGAGCTACGAGAACACGGACGACATCGCGGGCACGATCTACGCCCCGAAGATCACGAACGACGCCGCGAACGCCGAAGAAGCCGGCCAGCGCAACTCCCCGGCCAACACGAACCTCGAAGTCGAGTGGATCGAACTAGGCCACGCCACGAACGGCGAGGTCGAGGAGTGGATCGCCGAGTACGACGACGTGACGCAGGCGGACTACCTCACGACCCACACCGAGTACAGCGAGGACGAACTCGGCCTGGACGTCAGTTACAACCAAGCCATCCGCGAGGCCGACCTCGAAGTCATCGAGAACGGCAACCAGAACTACATCTCGAACGAGGAAATCGTCGAGTGGGCCGCCCAGTACGAGGAAGCGGGTCCCGACGGCGTCGACGAAGAGCTCCGCAAGGTGCCGTTCCTCGAGATGCGCGCGGCCGCCAAGGAGATCGGTGCGTCCATCGAGTTCAACAAGGCCGAGGGCGTCGACAGCGTCGACGACTCCCAGCCCGGCGACTTCGTGTACTTCGGCATCTCCGAGTTCAACGACGACCTCGCCGACGAGACGGGTGACATCCGGATGGACCGCGTCGACGGCGGCGTGGTCTTCCGCGCGGAACTCGAGCCCAACTACAACGTCTCGACGCTCGAACCGGTCATCACCGGCCCCGACTTCACCGACAGCCCACAGGACGCCGACGACGGGCTTCGCAACATCGACAACGTCTACGCGATGCGTGACGGCCGTGTCCTCTGCTGTGAGGACGGCTTCGGCGGTCCCGCCCGCTCGTACCCCAACGACGGGCTCTACGTCTTCCAGCCGAACGTCTCGCTCGACGTCGACTCTATCGCTGTCGGCTACGGCGCAACCGGCACGGCCGAGCTGACGGCCTCGTCGCTCCCGACCGGCTTCTCCGGCGCCGAGGTCACCGTCTCGGTGACGAACCCCGAGGTGGCGACCATCACCGGCGTCGAGTTCCCCGAGGAACTCGGCCTCACCGAAAGCACCGTGGGATCGGACGGCACCTCGGCGACGCTTCGGTTCGCCGACGTCGACGGCAACGTCGAGGCCGGCGGCCGCAAGATCCCTGTCGCCACGTTGACACTCCGCGGCGTCGACACCGGCACCACCGACCTCGAACTCGAAGTCACCCAGATGGACGACGAGAGCGGGAACGCCATCGACGCTCAGACCCGACGTGGCGTCCTCGTCACCGGGCCGCCGACGGTCGCCGGTGGGAGCGCCCCGACCGACGTCGACGGCGACGGCTTCTTCGAGGATCTCAACGGCAACGGACGGCTGGACTACGAGGACATCCAGATCATGTTCGATAACTTCGACGCCGACAGCGTCACGATGAACAAGTCCGCCTACGACTTCAACGAGAACGGCCGACTGGACTTCGACGACATCGTCTCCCTCTACGAAGATATCAACTGACGGCCCGTCGCTCGGGCGCCGCGCCACGCGGCCCCACCCCACCCACCCCCCAGAATAGTACCACACATGATGGCACACCCACGACACGTTTCGATACTCGCGGTCACCCTGGCGGCGCTCGCCCTCCTCGGGGCGGTGGCGACGGCGGGGACCGTCACGGCACAGAGCGAACAACCGACCGTCCGCGTCGTCGGCGACACGGTGGCCGCCGACGGGACGACGACCGTCGGGGTCGTCCTGACGAACGCTCCGAACGGCCTCGCCGGATACTACCTCGATATCACCGTCGAGAATCCCGAGGTGGCGCGAATCGAGGGGGCGAACTACCCCGACCGGTTCGCGCTGACGACCGCTCCGAGCGTCGGTTCTGAGGGGGCGACGGCCACCCTCGAAGCCGCCGACATGGAGGGGGAGATCGATCCCGGTGCGACCGACGTGACGCTCGCGGCCGTCGAGATCAGCGGCGTCGCGGCCGGCGAGACGACAGTCACCGTCACGCCGTCACAGTTCGACGACGACGACGGAAAGGCGTTCCAGCCCGCGACGGCAGCAGGCACCGTGACCGTCGACGGAAGCGGCGGCGACACCGCCCCGGCGGCCGACGACACGGCGAGCGAGACGGCCATCGACGACGACAACGGCGGATCGGCCCCCGGATCGACGACCGCGACACAGAGCGACGCGGGGGCCGACGACGCCGCCGAAACCGGCGGCTCCGGGCCGCTGTCGCCGGCGCTGGTCGTCGTCGCGATCACCGCACTCGTCGCCGTCGCGCTTGTCCGGCGCCGCCGGTAGCACCGCCTCCCGACCACCCCACACGCCAACGATGTCACGATCACCCAACGGGACGACCGACGACTCGACCGAACGAATCCACCGAGAGTACGTCCTCGACGTGCGAATCGTCGAGGTGACGACTGCGGCGGGCGACGCCGCCTACCGGTTCGAAGCACCCCACCACGACGGTCGTACGTTCACCGACGCGGAGACGGCGGAGCTGTACGCCGACGTCTACTTCGACGTGAACGGGTTCGACGAACAGCGGGTCGGCGAGCGGGGCGTGCCGCCGGAGATCATCCAAGCCGGCCGGGACACCCTCGCGGCGTACTTCGTGACCCAGCATTACGGCGACGTCGAGTGGGTTGCATCCTACTACGGCCACAAACCAGAACGAGCCCGGCGATACGTCGAGCGGGTCCGCAAGCGGGCACGGAAGATCCGCGACGGGGTCCGGAACGGCGCCGCGGACTGACCGTTCCGGCCGTCGCCCCTCGATATCAGCGATGAGAACTCGGGGCGTAACGTTATACTGTTACGCCTCTCCGTTGCAGGTGGGCCTTCCGATCACCACTGCGGTGTCGACGCTCGTCGACGCCGACGCGACGCGGCTCCGGGGGGAACGCGTCGTTGGATCGGGACGCCCATCGCGTGTGACACTCCTCAGTACCCCTACCAATTCGTTCAGTTCTCGACGGCACTCGCCGCCCGGATAATCTCACGCTCGCCGAAGGCCGGCCCGATCAACTGGAAGCCGACGGGGAGGCCGTCGGCCCGTCCCGCAGGTACGGAGACTGCCGGGAGGTTCGCCAAGTTCACCGGTACCGTGTTGGCGTCCGCGAGATACATCTGAAGCGGGTCGTCGAGGCTCTCGCCGAGTTCGAACGGCAACACGGGCATGGTCGGCGACGCGAGCACGTCCGCCTCGGCAAGCGCCTCGTCGAAGTCCTGCTTGAGCCACGCACGGGCGTCCTGTGCCTTCGCGTAGTACTTGTCGTGGTAGCCGGCCGAGAGGGCGTACGTCCCGAGCAGGATTCGCCGTTTCACCTCGTCGCCGAAGCCCTCCTCGCGGACCTGTGCGAACGAGTCGTTCCAGTTGCCGTCGACGTCGGTCTCGGGGCCGTAGCGGACGCCGTCGAACCGCGCGAGATTCGAGGACGCCTCGGACATGGCGATCACGTAGTAGGCTTGGACGGCACGCTCGACCGAGGGGAGGCTCACCTCGTGAGTCTCCGCGCCCTGTGCTCTCAGGTCGTCGAGCGTCGCCTCGAATCGCTCGACGACCCGTTCGTCGGCACCCTCGATCAACTCGGTCGGGACGCCGATAGAGAGCCCCTCGACGTCGCCGTCGGCGGCGCTCGCGTAGTCGGCGTCGGCGCCCGCCTCGCGAGTGGTGGCGTCACGGTCGTCGGGGCCGGCGATCACGTCGAGTACCTCCGCGGCCCCTTCGACGGTCGGCGCCAGCGGCCCGATCTGTTCCAGCGAGTTGGCGTAGGCGACGAGTCCGTACCGGGAGACCAGCCCGTAGGTGGGCTTGATGCCGACGACACCACAGAACGCCGCCGGGCAGCGGACCGAGCCACCGGTGTCGCTCCCGAGGGCGACGTCGGCCTCGCCGGCGGCGACGGCCGCGGCGCTCCCCCCGGATGATCCCCCGGGAACCCGCGACTCGTCGACCGGGTTCTTCGTCGGGCCGAAGGCCGACGTCTCGGTGGTCGTCCCCATCCCGAACTCGTCCATGTTGGTCTTGCCGACGAGCGTTGCGCCGGCGCGTTTGAGGCGTTCGACCACCGTCGCGTCGTACGGTGGGACGTAGTCGGCGAGCATCTCGGAGCCACAGGTGGTGCGGACACCCGCCGTCGAGATGTTGTCCTTGATCGCGACGGTCCGGTCGGCGAGGGGGCCGTCGTCGGCGCCCTGAATCGTCTCCTCGGTGATGAAGGCGTCGACGCTCATGAGACGCTCGGCCCCTTGAAGTAGCCGTCCTCGGTCTCGGGGGCGTTCCGCAGTGCCTCCTCCTGAGAGAGTCCGTCGCGCACCTCGTCGGCGCGCATGACGTTCACCAAGTCGGCCTCGGCGTCGACCTCCGGCACGTCGTCGAGGGCGTCGAAGTAGGAGAGAATGTCGGCGAACTGCACGGCGAATCGCTCCACCTCGTCCTCGTCCAAGTCGATCCGGGCCAGATCCGCAGTGTGGCGGACCTCGTCGGGGTCGACGGGCGTCTCGCTCATGTGTGTGGCCACTTTCGGGCCGGCACTAAGGGTTTCGGTCCACCCGCCGGGCGCCGGTCGCGAACCGATCCGCGGCCAGTAGCGTTTATATCCCTCCGGTGAGCATCCGACGCTCATGGCCGACGGAACCTTCGACGGCTACGGCGGTCGTCACGTCCCCGACATGCTCGAAGAGCCGCTCAAACACCTCGGACAGGCCTACGACGAGGTAGCGGAGACGGAGTCGTTTCAGGCTGATCTCCGTGACCTCCTCGAGACGTTCGCCGGACGGCCCACGCCGCTCCATTACGCTCGTAACCTGAGCGAGCGGTACGGGGCCGACATCTACCTCAAGCGAGAGGACCTGCTCCACGGCGGTGCCCACAAGATCAACAACACGCTCGGCCAAGCGCTACTCGCAAAGCGGGCGGGCAAGGACCGCCTCATCGCCGAAACCGGGGCCGGTCAGCACGGCACGGCCACGGCGATGGCCGGCGCTCTCCTCGATCTGGACACCGAGATTTACATGGGCGAAAAGGACGTCGAGCGCCAGCGGATGAACGTCTTCCGGATGCGATTGATGGGTGCGACGGTCAACGAGGTGAGCCGCGGCGGGGCCGGCCTCGCCGACGCCGTCGACGCCGCACTGGAGGATATGGCGGCGAACGTCGAGGACACCCACTATCTCGTCGGGAGCGTCGTCGGTCCCGACCCCTTCCCGCGGATGGTCCGGGACTTCCAGTCGGTCATCGGCGAGGAGGCCCGCGAGCAGATGCTCGACCGCACCGGCTCCCTGCCCGACGCGGCGGTCGCCTGCGTCGGCGGCGGGTCGAACGCCATCGGCCTCTTCCACCCCCTCCGCGACGACGACGTCGCCTTCTACGGCGCAGAGGGCGGCGGCGAGGGCGAGGGGTCGGGCCGTCACGCCGCGCCCCTCGCCGAGGGCGAAGACGAGGTCATCCACGGCATGAAGACCCGTGTGATCGACGACGACACCGAGGTCCACTCGGTGTCGGCGGGGCTGGATTACCCCGGCGTCGGCCCCGAACACGCCATGTTCCGAGCGGTCGGTCGCGCCGAGTACACCGCCGTCACCGACGACGAGGCGCTCGCCGCCTTCCGTGAACTCTCCGAGACGGAGGGGATCATCCCGGCGCTCGAAACGAGTCACGGCGTGGCGCGGGCCATCGAACTGGCGGAGACAGGCGAACACGACAGCATCCTCGTGAACCTCTCGGGTCGCGGCGACAAGGACATGGAGACGGCCGCAGAGCACTTCGACCTGTAGATCAGCTCTCGACCGCGGCCCAGATCCGCTCGGCGGTCAGCGGCATGTCGATGGTGTCGACACCGAGTGGATCGAGAGCGTCGTGGACGGCGTTGACGACGGCTGGCGGGGCAGCGATGGCGCCCGCCTCGCCGACGCCTTTCACCCCCAGCGGGTTGTGCGGGCACGGCGTGACCGTCGAGTCCCACTCGACTTCCGGCACGTCCGCGGCTTTCGGCATCGCGTAGTCCTGCAGGGAAGCGGTCAGCAGGTTGCCGTTGTCGTCGTAGACGGCCTCCTCTTGGAGCGCTTGGCCGACGCCCTGCGCGACCCCGCCGTGAATCTGCCCCTCGATGATCTTCGGGTTGATCTGCTCACCCACGTCGTCGACGGCGACGTAGCGTTCGATCTCGATCTCGCCGGTCGACGGCGCCACCTCCACGACGGCGACGTGCGTGCCGAAGGGGAAGGTGTAGTTCGCGGGGTCGAAAAATGTCGTCTCGTCGAGCCCCGGTTCCATCCCCTCGGGCAGGGCGTCGGCGCCGCCGTAGGCGACCTCCGCGACCTCCCGGAAACTCATCGACCGCTCCGGCGCGCCGGCGATGAAGAACTCGCCGTCCGCGAACTCGAGGTCCGCGTCGGCGACTTCGAGACGGTGGCTCGCGATCCGGCGGGCCTTCTCGACCACCTTCTCGGCACTTCGCTTGATCGCGCTTCCCCCGACGGCCATCGCGCGACTCCCGCCGGTGCCGTTGCCCTCCTCGATTTCGGCGGTGTCGCCCTCGCGGATCTCCACGTCGGCGGCCGGGACGCCCAGTTCGTGTGCGACGATCTGAGCGTAGCCGGTTTGGTGGCCGGTCCCGATTTCGGCGGTCCCGGTCGTGACGACCACCCGTCCGGAGGGTTTGACGTGGACAGCACCGTTCTCGTACATGCCGGGCGCGTTGCCACAGGCCTCGACGTAACACGACAGGCCGATGCCGAGATACCGGCCCTCCTCCCGGGCGGCGGCCTGTCGCTCGCGGAAGTCCTCGTAGCCGATCATCTCCAGCGCTCTGGAGAGCGTCGCGTCGTAGTCGCCGGAGTCGTAGGTGCGCCCCAGACCGGTCTCGAAGGGGAACGCGTCCGCGGGGACGAAGTTCCGCCGGCGGATGGCTGCAGGGTCCACGTCGAGTTCCCGCGCCGCCTCGTCGATCAGCCGCTCGATGAAGTAGGTGGCCTCCGGGCGACCGGCGCCACGGTAGGCCGAGAGCGGCGCCGTGTTGGTGAACACCCCCGTCGTGTGGACGTACGCACCGGACACGTCGTACTGCCCGTTGGCCATCAGCCCAAGGTTGGTCGGGACGCCGGAGCCGGCGGGGACGAGAAAGCCGCCGACCGGGGCGGTCGTCTCGGCGCGGAATCCTCGGAGCCGCCCGTCGTCGTCGACCCCCGCCTCGGCGTGGACGAGGTGGTGACGAGCGTGAATCATCGACAGGAAGTCCTCGGTTCGCGGTGCGACCCACTTCACCGGCCGCTCGACGTGCATGGCACACCACCCGGCGAGCAGATAGCCGGTGTACGGAAACAGCTTGGCGCCGAAGCCCCCGCCCACGTCCGGGGCGCGAACACGGATTCGGTGGTCCGGGACACCGAGCGTATACGAGAGGTCACCCTGCATCCCGTGTGGTTTCTGCGTCGAGAGTGCAACGTCGAGGGCGTCGTCGGACGGTCGGTACCGCGCCGCCGCCGCGCGCGGTTCCATCGCCGTCGGAATCACGCGGTTGATCTCGAGGTCCAGTTCCACGACGTTGTCGGCGGCATCGAGTGCGGCGTCGGCGGCCGCCTCGTCGCCCGTGTCCCACGTGAACGCGACGTTCCCCGGTGCGTCGTCGTGAATCGCTGGGGCGTCGTCGGCCGTCGCCTCCCGAGGGTCGATGACGGCATCGCGGCGGTCGTAAGTCACGTCGATGCCGTCGAGCGCATCTTGGGCGCGGTAGCGGTCCTCGGCGACGACAGCGGCGACCGGTTGGCCCTGGTATGCGACCCAGCCGTCGGCCAATAGCGGCTGGTTCGGTGACGTGGCGCCCGTTTCGGCGTCCGACTCGGTCGAGCCACCTGCGGGGTCGTCCGTCCGGACGTACCCCGGTGCGTCCGAGGCTTGGATGTCCGCCCACGTGAGAACGGCGAGGACGCCGTCCATCGCCTCGGCGTCGCTCGTGTCGATCGATTCGACGGTGGCGTGCCCGTACTGGCTCCCGAGTAAGGCGAGGTGTGTCTCGTTAGGATAGCCGATGTCGTCGGTGTACTCCGCGTCGCCGGTGAGGAGGTGTGGGTCCTCTCGGCGCTGCACTGCGGAGCCGAACAGATCGGCCGGATCGACGTCGTCGGCGTCGACCGTCTCGAAGTCCATCGGTTAGTGTCCTCCCCCGGTCGTCGGGAATTGTGAACGCGTGTGGTGCATCACGTCTGTATCGCTATTGCGGGTGCGAAACCAAAAACGATTCGTCGAGTTCGCACCGTGTGGCGTTTGGCCGCAAAAGAGTAACCATTGTAGGTTACTTCCTGATCGTCGGCGTCCCGGCGTCAGTCGGTGTCACACCGGACCGTCGAGTCGCTCTCTGCGACCCGTCGAGTCCCTTTGACCGCCCCCACTGTGTCGCCGCTGAGACGACGAACGAACTCGTGCGGCGGTCCCACATCTGGCGAATCGTGGGTGTAGAGCCCCGTCAGTAATCGGTTCCAGTTATCTGTTGTCGGCTCGGGTGCGCCGGTTGCCGTCGGGCACGCTCGGCCCACATTCGGAGTGTACGCATCCCAGAGACGCTGAGCGTCTCGTCTTCGTGCAGTCGTCTCGACGAACTCGATGTGTGATAGTCGTCAAGTTGGAGGAGGGTATGTAAAGGCAAATACTTATGTCGGTGTTCTCGAAAATAGATAATTGATGGTCCAATCCATTGATCTTGACACTGCGAAGGAACTGATCGACGCGGCCGAGCAGAAGGCCGAAGAAATCGACAACCCGATGGTAATTACCGTTGCGAACAGCGAGGGTAACCTCATCGCTCAGCATCGGATGGACGACGCTTGGCTGGCGTCCGTTTCCATCTCGCGGAACAAAGCGTACACGTCGGCTGCGCTGGACATGCCGACACACGAGCTCGCCGAACCCTCCGAGCCCGGCAACTCCCTGTACGGCCTCCAGACGACCGACGAAGGTCGTATGGTGATCTTCGGCGGCGGATATCCGCTGCTCGACGAGGACGGGGACGTCGTCGGGGCATTCGGCGTCTCGGGCGGTGCGGTCGAACAGGACATGGAAGTCGCGGAAGCCGGCGTCAGCCACTGGGAAGAGATCCGAGGTGAGTAACGAATGTCAATGAACGCCGTGGTCTACAAGGGACCACACGAAGTCGCCGTCGAAGAGGTCGACGAACCGGAGATCGAACACCCGAACGACGTCGTCATCGACATCACGACGACGTGTATCTGTGGCTCCGACCTCCACATGTACGAGGGGCGGACGGCCGCGGAGCCGGGGATCGTCTTCGGCCACGAGAACATGGGTGTCGTCAGCGAAGTCGGCGAGGCGGTATCGAGTCTCGAAGTGGGCGACCGAGTCGTCGCCCCCTTCAACGTCGCCTGTGGCCACTGTGAGAACTGCGAGAACGGCTACACCGGCTTCTGTACGAACGTCAACCCCGGCTTCGCCGGCGGCGCGTACGGCTACGTCGCGATGGGGCCGTACAAGGGCGGCCAAGCGGAGAAGCTCCGCATCCCCTACGCCGACTTCAACGCGCTGAAGCTGCCCGAGGGCGACGCACACGAGGACTCGTTCTCGCTGCTTGCGGACATCTTCCCGACCGGGTGGCACGGCACCGAACTCGCCAACGTCGAAGCCGGCGACTCGGTGGCCGTCTACGGCGCCGGTCCGGTCGGCCTGATGGCCGCCTACAGCGCGAAGCTGAAAGGCGCCTCCGACATCTACATCGTCGACCGCGTGCCCAGCCGTCTCGAACTCGCCGAGGAGCACTGCGACGCGACGCCGATCAACTTCGAGGAGGGCGATCCGGTCGAGCAGATCAAGGATCTGAACGACGGTGGCGTCGACAAGGGCGTCGACGCCGTCGGCTATCAGGCCGTCGACCCCGACAAGGAAGCCGACGGCGCGTACGACCCGGCCCGCGAGAACCCCGCGGTCGTCATCAACAACCTGATCCGGACGGTTCGACCGACGGGTGAACTCGGCATCCCGGGACTCTACGTCCCGGAAGACCCGGGTGCGCCCGACGACATGGCCGCGCAGGGCCGAATCGGCATCGACTTCGGCCTCCTCTTCGAGAAGGGACAGGCCCTCGGTACCGGTCAGTGTAACGTCAAGGAGTACAACCGCGAGCTCCGCGACATGATCATCGCGGGCCGTGCCGACCCCAGCTGGGTCGTCTCGCACCGCGTCGACCTCGAGGAAGCTCCGGAGATGTACGAGGCGTTCGACAACCGCGAAGAGGGCGTGACGAAGGTCCTGCTGGATCCGTAAGCGCGCCACTCGCCGCGACACGCCTATTACCACGCCGCGACGTTTTCATCATATGTGCCAGTACTGTAGCTACCGACTCCACGACGGGTGGACGCAGTTGCTCTCGTACGACGAGACGTACCGAACGACGATGCAGGCCGACTCCGAGTCGACCTACGGCTTCCACGAGTCGTGGGACGACCTCCGCGAGGACGTCGGTCTCGGCGCGTAGTCGCCGACAGGCGTCGAACAGGACGGTCCCCCTGACCGGGAGCGAGGCGAGTCCCGCTAGGACTCTCGCGGGAAGGGATCGGTCGCCGCCGCCTCGTCCGCCTCGTCCGACAGACAGTCGTCGAGCGCCGCTGTCATGCCGTCGGTATCGAGGTCACGCCCGATGACGACGAGTCGCGTCGCCGGATCGTCGTCGCCCCACTGACCGATAGGGCCGGCTTGGACCGCCGGACCGGCCCCGCTCACCCCGAGGACCGTCTCCGGGCGACTCGCCACCCACGCAAAGCCCTTCAGGCGGACGATGTCGTCCGCCCACCCGTCGAGCCAAGCGTCGAACTGGTGTGGATCGAACGGACGCTCTCGGCGGTAGACGAACGACTCGACGCCGTGGGCGGCGGCCGCGTCGTCGTGGCCGTGGTCGTGACCGTGCCCATCTTCGCTTCCCTCGGCCGCGGCGAGCGCCTGCTTCCACCCCTGCCGGCGTCGCGCCGCCTCGAAGTCGAACAGCCCCGTATCGAGCACCGTCGACGGGTCGACCTCCGAGTAGGTCGTCCGCTGGATCGTCGCCCGGGGCTGGAGTTCTCGGATCGACGCTTCGACGGCGTCGAGTTCGTCGTCCGGAACCGCGTCACACTTGTTCAACAGGAGCACGTCACAGAACTCGATCTGATCGACGAGCACCTCCGTCAGCGGTCGCTCGGGAGTGGGGGCGGCGTCTGGGAGCGACGCCGCGGGATCGAACGCCTTCCAGAACCCGTAGGCGTCGACGACCGAGACGGTGGTGTCGAGGCGGAAGCGGTCGGAGAGACGTCCCTCGTCGGTCCCCTCCGTCAGCGCCCGTGCGATGGGGATGGGTTCGCTGATGCCCGAGGCTTCGACGACGAGATAATCGAAGGATCGCTCTTCGGCCAGTCGCGTCACCTCGGTCACGAGGTCGTCCTGTAGCCGACAGCAGATACACCCGTTCGAGAGGTCGACGATACCGTCCTCGGCGTCGTCGTCCAGTAGTTCGGCGTCGACGTTTACCTCGCCCATGTCGTTGACGACGACGGCGATCTGCCGGTCGCCGGGGTCGTTCAGCAACCGATTGACCAGCGTCGTCTTACCGGCGCCGAGTGGGCCGCTGATGACCGTCATCGGAATGTCTTCGGAGGGATGCGTCATCTGTCCCCGACGACGCGCCGCCGACAAATCAACCCTCCGTCGCGCGACCCGGCGCGTCGACCGCAACTCCGCTGGATTTAACTGTTCGCGTTTCTCTAATTTCTGTATAGAGCCGTTTTGCTCACATACCACCAATGACCGATAGCGTACGCGGCTACACGACCGAGCGCTCACGCGCGCGCGCGACCGAGGACGAGACGGAAAGTACCGACGAGGACAGCGAGCAGTTGCGCTGTCCGGAGTGTGGAGGCCAACTCGCAACGGACACCGAACACGGCGAGACGGTGTGTGCAGACTGTGGACTCGTGGTCGAGGAAGACGAGATCGACCACGGCCCCGAGTGGCGCGCCTTCGACTCCAAGGAGAAAGACCAGAAATCGCGGGTCGGCGCGCCGACGACCCAGATGATGCACGACAAGGGGCTGTCGACGAACATCGGCTGGCAGGACAAGGACGCCTACGGGAAGACCCTCTCTTCCCGTCAGCGAGAGAAGATGCAGCGCCTGCGTACATGGAACGAGCGGTTCCGTACCCGAGACTCGAAGGAGCGAAACCTGAAACAGGCCCTCGGCGAGATCGACCGCATGGCCTCGGCGCTCGGCCTCCCCGAGAACGTCCGCGAGACTGCGAGTGTCATCTACCGCCGCGCGCTCGGCGACGATCTACTGCCTGGCCGCTCCATCGAGGGCGTCGCCACCAGCGCGCTCTACGCCGCCGCCCGTCAGGCCGGCACTCCCCGCTCGCTCGACGAGATCGCCACCGTCTCCCGCGTCGAGAAAGACGAGATCGCTCGCACGTACCGGTACGTGGTCCGCGAACTCGGCCTAGAGATCCAGCCCGCCGATCCCGAACAGTACGTCCCGCGTTTCGCCTCCGATCTCGACCTCTCGGACGAGTCGGAGCGTCGCGCCCGCGACCTACTGAAAACCGCCAAGGATCAGGGCGTCCACAGCGGCAAGAGTCCGGTCGGCCTCGCGGCCGCCGCCATCTACGCCGCCGCCCTCCTCACCAACGAGAAGGTGACCCAAAGCGAGGTCAGCGAGGTGGCCAACATCAGCGAAGTCACCATCCGGAATCGGTATCACGAACTGCTCGAAGCCGAAGAGCAGATTCAGGTTCCGTAGTTACCGGTACTCGATAGTCACCGACGCGTCCGGCGGCAGTACGACGGTGGTTTCTTCTCCCGAGAGGTCGATTTCGATGGTTCCGACGGTCGACTCGACGGGCACGGTGCGATGCAAGCGGTCGTCCTTGATGCAAACGTGGCTCACGGTGGAGGGCTCCTGTCGGACGACACTACGCCGTCCGGCAAAAAGGTATCCGGTCGGAAGGCGGATACGTCCCCCGTTCGTTCACGGGGTATGGAGCGGACGCGACACGTCACCGCCTCGGTGTATCTCGTCGCCGACGGGGCGACGGCGCTGCACGATCACCCCGGACTCGATCTTCGGCTGCCGCCGGGAGGCCACCTCGAACGGGGTGAACTGCCTCACGAGGCTGCACTCCGCGAAGCCCGCGAGGAGACTGGCCTCGACCCGACGCTGTTGACCGACCACGCCGACGTGTCGTCGCCGACGGCGCGGGCAGTCCCCCGGCCGCGACACCTGATGCTCGCGGACGTAAACGTCTGTGACGGCACGGTCGGTCACCAGCACATCGACCACGTCTACTACGCGACGGTCGACAGCCGAGCGGTCGACCCCGCGCCGGGTGAGCCGGGGCCGGCGGCGTGGCAGTGGTACGACCGCGAGGCCCTGCGCGAGGCGGACGTGGACCCGGACGTGCGAGAGCTAGGGCTGGAGGCAATCGCGACGGCGGCCGACTAGTCGGCGTCGACCAGCGACGCCACGTACTGGTCGACGTGGCGGTCCATCCGGCGCTTGAACCCCGCCTGTCGGGCGAGGCGGTCGAGTTCTCGCGAGACCAAACTGCCGTACTGGACGGCCTTCTTGTCGGCGTCGACGACTGGGTCCGGGAGCCACCCCGCGGCGGCCCGGCGGAGCGCGACCTTGCGCCGTTCGGGCGTCGCGAGGAGGTGACCCGGGAGCGGGAGCGCCGCCTCGACGACGCGGTCGGTCAGCAGCGGCGTCACGGGCGTCACGCCCGCCGCCCGGAGGACGAGCGTATCACGCTCCAACTGAGCGGGCAAGGACCCAATCACCTCCCTAGTTGCCCCGCGGACGGTCGTCGCCTCGACCCGGTCGTCGTCCGCCGGATCGACCACCTTGGCGTACCCGCCGAACAGTTCGTCGGCCCCCTGACCAAGCGCGAGGCGACCGAAGCCGTCGGCGGCGACGCGCTCGGCGACCAGATACAGCGGGAGCGCGATAGCGACGGTCATGGCGTCGGTTCGGCCTGTCGCGGCGACCACCTCGGGGACCGCCCGCTCGATGGCGTCGTGGTCGAGTTCGACCACCCGAAGCTCCCTCCCCATCGTCGTCGCCGCGTCGCGTGCCGCGGCCACGTCGTGAGCGTCGGGAAAGCCGACGACGTAACAGGGCGCGTCGGGGACGCCGGCGGCCACCAGCGCGGAGTCGATACCGCCGGAGAAGGCGACGGCGAGGTCGGCCCGGTCGTCGACGCCGGTTACGGCGTCGCGAACGGCGCGCTCGACGGCCGCGACGGCCGCCGTGTCGTCGGTCGCCGCGGGCGGGTCGGGGAGCGACCAGACCCGCCGGTCGACGGTCTCGCCGTTCCGGCGCTCCCTGACGTGGCCCGCCGGAACCGACGATCCGGCGGTCGCGTCGGGCGTGAACCCCCAGTCGTCGGGCGTCCCGAAGAGCGGGTAGCGACCGAGTACGTCGCGGACGAGGCGGCCGTCGAGCGCACCGGCGAATCCGGCGGTTCCGGGGAGCGGATCACCCCGGTCGACGGCGCGGCGGACGGTCGCGGGGTCGGCGCCGCGGAGCACGGTCACAGCAGGTCGCCGAGTGCGCGTATCATCCGTCGTTTCGCCCCGCCGGCGGCCTGTCTGAAACTGATGTGCCAAGGCGTGCGCCGGCCGACGACGCTCGTCCGGCCGTCGGCGATGGCGTCGAGGACTCCCGTTGTGGAGCGGTCGTCGGTGTCGACCTCGGTGATCGCCTGCCCGACCATCTCCGCGATGTGGGCGTCGCTCCCGGCGGTCATCGGGAGGGCGTGTGTCTCCGCGAACCGTTCGGCCTTCCGGTTGGCCCGCCCAGTCAGGAGCCGGGAGTTGTACACCTCGATGGCGTCGGCGCTGGCGAGCGCCTCGGTGCTGACGTGTGGCGCGACGCCGTGTCGCGACGATTGAAATGGGTGGGGGATCACGGCGATGCCGTCCTGATCGTGGATGTGGTCGAGCGTCGCCTCGAAGGGGAGGCCGGCGGGCACCGCCTCGCGGATGCCGAACGCGAGGACGTGCCCGGCGGCGGAGGTGATCTCCATGCCCGGGATGCCGATCAGGCCGTAGTCGGCGGCCTTCTCGGCGGCGTCGAGACTCGCGTCGATCTCGTCGTGGTCGGTGACGGCGAGGGCGTCCAACCCGACCGACCGCGCTTGTTCGAGCAGGTGGTCGACGGGGTCCCGGCCGTCGTGGGACAGCGACGAGTGCGTGTGCAACTCGACCGATAACACGGTCGGAGCATCGGGTTGGGAGGTCAAAAACACGCCGATCGAGGTTTCATGTCGTTCCACGCCTCACGACGGATCACACATGACACGGACGGTGTCGGCGGCGATCATCGAAGACACGACCGCGGACGGATTCACGGTGACGGAACTGGAGGTCGACGATCCGAAGCCCGGTGAGGTACGGGTCGAAGTTCACCACGCCGGGGCGTGCCACACCGACTGGCACGCCGTCGAGGGTGACCTTCCAGCCGGGCGGTATCCGGTCGTCGGCGGCCACGAAGGGGCCGGCGTCGTCAGCGCCGTCGGCGACGGTGTCGACACCGTCGAGGTCGGCGACCGTGTCCTCACGCTCTGGATTCCGTCCTGTGGGACGTGTGACCTGTGTCTGCAGGGGTACCAGAACCTCTGTGTCGAACAGGAGTCGACCTACGCCAGTACGCTCCCGGACGGCACGTGTCGGTTCCACCGCGACGGCGAGGACGTCGGACAGTTCCTCCTTCTGGGGACGTTCGCCGAGGAGATTGTCGTCCCCGAGGCGGCGGTCGTTCCCATCCCCGACGAACTCCCGACCGATCTCGCCTCGATCATCGGCTGTGGCGTCGTCACCGGCTTTGGCTCGGCCGCCTCTCGAGCCGACATCGAACCCAACGACACCGCCGTCGTCGTCGGGGCCGGAAACGTCGGCCTCAACGCCGTCCAAGGCGCAGCACACGCCGGGGCGGGGCAAATCGTCGCGGTCGATCCGGTCGCATCCAAGCGGGACACAGCCGAGACCTTCGGCGCCAGCCACACGGTCGATCCGACGACCACGGACGTGGCGGAGACCGTCGCAACGCTCACCGACGGTACCGGTGCCGACGCGACGATATTCTGTGTCGGCGTCGGCGACGGTGACCTGATCGGCGACGCGTACGACACACTGGGGCCGCGCGGGGAGTTGGTCGTCACGGCGACTGCCCCCGACGACAGTATCGCGGTGAATCCGGTCGATCTCATCACGACCGAAAAGGAGATCAAGGGCTGTCTCTACGGCGGTGCGAGTCCGCGTCGGACGGCGTCGCGGCTGATCGACGCCTACCTCGACGACCGCTATCTGCTCGACGAACTGGTCACGTCGCAGTACGACCTCGGCGAGATCAACGAGGCGTACGACGCGTTGCTCGACGGCGAGGATATCCACAGCGTCATCTCGGTATCGACCGGCGACTGACGCCCGATGCGGTGGGGAGAGCCCCTCGGCAGACATGGAAAGACGTTTGCGCCGGAACGCTGAACACGATGATAGATGAGCCTGTCCGATCCGGATCACGACCTCGTCGCCGCCGAACTCGGGCGGGACCCCACGCCCGCCGAAGCGGCGCTCTTCGAGAACCTCTGGAGCGAACACTGCGCCTACCGGTCGTCGCGGCCACTCCTGTCGGCGTTCGACAGCGAAGCCGATCACGTCGTCGTCGGCCCCGGCGACGACGCCGCAGTCGTCTCCCTGCCGGCGTACGACGGCGAGGAGACCTACATCGCGATGGGCGTCGAGAGCCACAACCACCCCTCCTACGTCGACCCGTACGACGGCGCGGCGACCGGCGTCGGCGGCATCGTCCGCGACATCCTCTCGATGGGCGCCTACCCCATCGCTCTGACCGATTCCCTCTATTTCGGCGGCTTCGACCGCGAACACACTCAGTATCTCTTCGAGGGGGTCGTCGAGGGGATCGCCGACTACGGCAACGCCATCGGCGTCCCCACGGTCGGTGGGAGCGTCGAGTTCGACGAGGGCTACGAGGGCAACCCGCTGGTGAACGTCGCCTGCGTCGGCGTGGTGACCGACGAACGCCTCGTCACCGCCGAGGCGAAACGACCGGGCAACAAACTCGTTCTCGTCGGCAACGCCACCGGTCGCGACGGCCTAGGCGGTGCCTCCTTCGCCAGCGAAGACCTGAGCGAGGACGCCGAGACCGAGGACCGACCGGCGGTGCAGGTGGGCGACCCCTACACGGAGAAACTCCTGATCGAGGCCAACGAGGCGCTGATCGACGAGGACCTCATCCGGGCGGCCCGGGACTTAGGCGCCGCGGGCTTGGGCGGCGCCTCGAGCGAACTCGTCGCCAAGGGCGGCTTGGGCGCCGAGATCGAACTCGACGCAGTCCACCAGCGCGAGCCGAACATGTCGGCTCTGGAGATCCTGCTCGCGGAGTCCCAAGAGCGGATGTGTTACGAGGTCCGGCCCGAGGACGTCGACCGGGTCGCCGAGATCGCCGACCGCTACGACTTGGGCTGTTCGGTCATCGGCGAGGTGACCGAGGGGAACTACGTCTGTACGTTTGAGGGGGGCGCGGCGCGACGCGCCTCGGAGAAGCCGAGCGGCGAGGACGACGAGCCGCGAGGCCGGGAGACGGTCGTCGACGTGCCCGCCGAGTTCCTCGCCGACGGCGCGCCGATGAACGACCTGCCGATGACGGAGCCGACACAGCCGCCGCGCGACCGCCCGGACGCCGACCTCGGCGACGCCTTCGAGGCCGTCGTCGCCAGCCCCAACACGGCGAGCAAGGAGTGGGTCTACCGCCAGTACGACCACGAGGTCGGGACGCGGACGGCCCGCCGACCGGGCGACGACGCCGCGGTGATGGCGATCCGGGAGGCGGGGGCGGGACTGGCACTCTCGGCCGGGGCGATCCCAGCGTGGACGGACGCTGCCCCGTACGAGGGGGCCCGCGCCGTCGCCCTAGAGAACGCGGCCAACCTCGCGGCCAAGGGGGCGACGCCCCACGCCGCGGTCGACTGTCTCAACGGCGGCAACCCCGAGAAGCCGGACGTCTACGGCGGCTTCGGCGCCATCGTCGACGGCTTGGCGGATATGTGTCGCGACCTCTCGGTGCCCGTCGTCGGCGGCAACGTCTCCCTGTACAACGACTCGGCGGCCGGGCCGATCCCGCCGACGCCGACGGTGGCGATGGTCGGCGTCCGGGAAGGGTACGACGCCCCGCCGGTTGGCGTCACGGGCGAGGGGACGCTCCTCGAAGTCGGTGAGCGGGGTGGGGCCCTCGGTGGGTCGGAGTATCTCGCACAGATGGGCGGAAGCGACCGCTTCCCGACCCTGCCCGCGGGCGCGGCGGCGGCGGTCGAAGCGCTCGCGACCGTCGCCGACCTCGACTCGACGCTCGCGACCCACGACGTGAGCCACGGCGGCCTCGCGGTGACGCTCGCGGAGATGGTGAGCGCGGAGGCAGGCGTCTCGGCGACGGTTGCGGACGTCGAGGCGCTGTTCGACGAGACGCCGGGACGGATCGTCGTGGAGACGACCGATCCCGACGCCGTGCGCGAAGCGGCGGGCGACGCCCCGGTCCGGTCACTTGGCGAGGCGACGACGGACGGGACGCTCACGCTGTCGGTCGGCGACACCGAGTTGACTCGCGAGGCGGACACGATCCGGGATCTGCGGGCCGTGATCGAGGCCGAACTGTCGTAGCGACCGCCCGTCGGATTTAGGTGGTTCGAACGGCGTGCTCCGCCGTGAACGATGCAGCCCTCCGGCGGCGCTTGGATGCCGCCCTCGTCCTGTTGGCCGCGAACGTCCTCCTGTTGCTGGCGCTTGCCCTCCGGTTTACGCCCGAGACGACGGTCGGAATGCTGGTCTTCGCGGCGTTACTCGGCTACGGCCTTCGGGCCGGTCGATAAGTCACAGAGCAAGCGGCAGGCCAAACGTGACCGCGAGGCCGACGAGGAGGACGACGACGCCCATCCCGGCCTGTCCGGTCGTGAACTCCTGCATTGGCGAGGTGACGCGTCCATCGTCGTGGTCGTGCTCCGAGTGATCGTCCATAGTCGCCGGTGGGGCCGGACGCCACAAAAAGACACCTGAACGTCCCCGACCACCGACACCGGGCGTCTTTTGACCGGGCCTGTCGTAGCCGGGGACACGGATGGCCGTAACCAAGCGCATCATTCCCTGCATCGACGTGGACCTCGACGATGACGGCAACCCGGCGGTGTACACCGGCGTCAACTTCGAGGACCTGAAGCATACGGGCGACCCGGTCGAGATGGCCCGACAGTACAACGAAGCGGGGGCCGACGAGTTCGTCTTTCTGGACATCACGGCCAGCGCGGAGGGCCGAGAGACCATGCTCCACGTCGTCGAACAGGTCGCCGACGAGGTGTTCATCCCCCTGACCGTCGGCGGCGGCATCCGGACCCGCGAGGATATCAAGGAGACGCTCCGGGCCGGCGCAGACAAGGTGTCGATTAACACCGCAGCCATCGAGAATCCGGATCTGGTCGACGCCGGAGCGGCCGCCTTCGGCAGTCAGTGTATCGTCATCAGCGTCGACGCGCGCCGCCGCTACGACGAGCAAGGGGAACACTACGAACGGGTCGACGGCGAGTCCTGCTGGTTCGAGTGTACGATCAAGGGCGGCCGCGAGGGAACCGGCGTCGACGTGGTGGAGTGGGCACGCGAGGTCGAATCCCGGGGCGCGGGCGAGTTGTTCGTCAACTCCATCGACGCCGACGGCACCAAAGAGGGGTACGACATCCCGCTGACGCGGGCCGTCTGTGACAGCGTCTCGACGCCGGTCATCGCCTCGTCGGGGTGTGGCGGTCCCGAGGACACCCGTGAAGTGTTCGCCGACGCGGACGCCGACGCCGCGCTCGCGGCCTCCATCTTTCACTTCGACGAGTACACGATCCGCGAAGTCAAGGAGTATCTCGACGACCGCGGGATTCCGGTTCGGCTCTAGGCCGCCGCGTCGAAGGCGGTGACGAAGTCGTCCGCGAGGTCCTGCACTCGCCGGGAGGCGTCACCCACGGCGTCGAGGGGATCGGTTCCCTCCTCGGTCTTGATCGAGAGGATCGGTTCGGTCTGACCGCCGGACTGCTCAGGGTTCATGTCGTATGTCGCGGCCGTGACACCCGGCGTCTCCAGCAACGCCCCCTTGAGGACGTTCATGAACGTGTGGTCCTCCCCCGCGATCTCCATGCGAAGTTCCGCGTCGGTTTTTTCGATGACCCGCAGTTCCATACCCACCGCTACCGTCGGTTCGCGTTTCAAGGTTTCGTAACCGTGTCGGCCCACCGAACGGTCGGGATCCGAACGAACGGGCGACGCCCGAAGGCGTCCCCCGCACGGAGAACGTACGGGACCACGCGATGTGGTCGTCCGACTGACCAAGCCACTGCGAGGAGCACCTGACTCGCAATGTGCTCTGCGATACGTGACGCGTCGGGCCGAAGGCCGTTCGCGTCAGTCGCTAGATTTACGTATGTGCTGAAAAGTCTGTCGGCCAAGCCAATATCTTCCAATATCAGGTGACAAAGTACTTGTATATTGGTTTTCGGAGAGATACGGTGGACGTTCCGGTTCGGACGGCGGACGGCCACGAACCGCGGGGCTCACCTGACGAGATACGGATCGTTGCCGGCGAGAAATCGGCCGAGGTCGGTCTCACGGCGATAGTCGGTCGAGCGGAGGCGGTCGATGGCGTCGACGAGACGGCCGGCGTCGTCGGACTCCCAGTCTGCGGGCTCTCGGATCGGCATCACGAGCCATCCGCTGCCGAGCAGTTCCGTCGCGTGGAGCGCTTGGGGGTCGAGAGCGTCCGCGTCGTGGGCGGTACACGTCTCGACGACGTGTCGGATCGCACGCTCGCCGACGGGAAAGAGCACGTGTGCGGCGATGGCCCGCAGTTCGGCGTCGAAAAACGGCTCCATCGCCGCGTAGTCGTCGTCGGTCGGCTCCCCCTCCGGAACGCAGGTGTGCAGATAGGAGAGGAACGTGTTCTCGACGGTCGGTTCGTCGCCGGTCGAGCGGAGGAGGCCGGCGTCGTGGAGCGCTCGCTGGAGGCGTCGGCCGGCGGGCGCTCCGGTGAAGGGGACGCCCGTCTCGGCACCCCCGTGGACGCCGGGGTGGTCGCCGACGACATGAAAGTGGGCGTTCGCGTCCCCGTATCCCGGGACGGACCGCTCGCAGGGAGGGTCCATACCGAACGGGTTGCTCACGCGGTCGGTGACGTTTCGCACGGCTACCGCCTACGCGGCCAAGAACCTAAATCTACAGTTCGACACCGGAAGGGATCAGACTCTTCGACCGGAGGAGGCTCCCGTTGGCGTCGTAGACGAGGAAGGTACTCTTCGAGTAGGTGGTAAGCGGATCGCCGTCGATGCGGAGGACGACGCTGTATCGGCCCGCGTCGTCGTCGGCCGACTGGCCGTACTCGCGAGCGGCACGAACGAACCGCAGGACGTCCTCGGCGTCCTCGTTGAGTTCGAGGAGGAAGTCACCGGTGATCCGGTCGGTGACGCCGACGACTCCCGTCGCGTCGGACGTGTCAAGCGGATCCTGCAACCGGAAGGTGACGTCTGTCTCCTCGGCTCCCAAGAGATCGCCCTCGGCGTCGGTCAGCCGCTCCCTCAACGTCTCCTCCGGTCCGTGGAAGTCGATAACGACGCGGGGTTCGGCCGGTTCGCTGCCGGTCTCTACCCAGTCGATATTGTGTGCTTCCAACTCGAAGTGGTCACGCCTCATTCCGTACCCTCGCTTTTGTGTTCTGGCGGTATGAACGTAACGCCCCGTGACCTCGCCCGGAGTTCGGTAGGCGCCGCGCTCGGTCGCCGAGGGGTTTATTGACCGGCTTCCCGTCGGCGACAGTATGTGGGTTCGGTCGGAGTACGCGGGCGAACTGGCCGTCCTGACGACGTGGCTCGCCGCGCTGATTCCGTGGAACGTGACGTTCGCGAACCTCAGCAACGGGGCACTGCTGTTCGTTCGCTTCCCCCTCTTTCAGATCCGATATACGTTCGGCGTCCCGTTGGCCGCCGGCATCGCCGTCGTCGACCCCGTCACGGCGACGTCCTTCCAGAGTGGACAGGCGCTCGAACTCCCCTACCGGCTGTGGACCGCCGGCGCCGGACTCTTCGTCGCGGCGCTCGTCGTCTCTGCCGTCTACTACCGCCGCGAAGCGTGGGCCGAGTCGTGGCCCGTCGACCCCGTTCGCCTCCTCGGAGCGCTCCTCCTAGCGGTGGGTGCCGTCCTCGCAGCGGTGACGTATCTCCTCCTCTCGCGAGGGTTCCCGGGCGTTCCCATCCCCATCGGGGTCGTCCTCCTGCTCCTGTTCGGCGTCGTGTTGCTGACGGTCGACCGGACGGACTGACGCCGAGGTAGTCGACGGGTGGTGTCGCCGGAACGGACGGCGACGCGGCCGGTCGCGGTCACAAACTATAACTTCGACGGGCGTCCCTATGCGAACGTGACACCGTCACGCGTCGTCGCCGCACTCGCACGCCGGTCGGCAGCGACGGGTGGCCTCGCCGCTCTTCTGAAAAAACGCGGTCGGTAGCTCCGCTCGCGGCGGGCGTGGCGCCCCCGTCCCGGGTGACCGCCGGCGACCGACCCGTTCCGACACGACTAACAGCGCAGACGACACCCATCCGACAATGACGCTATCCGAGTTCCGCGGGGTCTATCCCGCCATGACCACGCCGTTCCACGAGGACGGCAGTATCGACTTCGAAACGCTCCGAACCGACGCCCGACGACTCGTCGACGCCGGCGTCGACGGGGTGGTGCCCGTCGGCTCGACCGGTGAGAGTGCGACCCTCTCGCACGACGAACACATCGAGGTGGTCGAGGCCGTCGTCGACGCCGTCGGCGACGACGTGCCGATCATCGCCGGCTCCGGCTCGAACAACACCGCCGAGGCGCTCTCGCTCTCCCGTCGCTCCGCCGACGCCGGCGCCGACGGACTCTTACTCATCTCGCCGTACTACAACAAGCCCGAACCCGCGGGGATGGTGGAACATTACCGCACCGTCGCCGACGAAATCGACCTCCCACAGATCGTCTACAACGTCCCCGGGCGGACGGGGCAGAATATCACTCCGGACGCCGCCGTCGAACTCGCGTCCCACCCCAACATCCGCGGGTACAAGGCCGCCAGCGGCGATCTGAATCAAGTCTCGGAGGTCGTCGAGCGCACCCGCGACGAGGACTTCGTGGTGCTCGCCGGCGACGACGGCCTGATTCTGCCCACCCTCGCCGTCGGCGGGGCGGGGACTATCAGCGTCGTCGCCAACGTCGAACCCGCGCGAACCGTCGATCTAGTCCACGCGGCGCTCGACGGCGACTTCGCACACGCCCGCGAGCGCCACCACGAACTCGGCCCGCTGATGCGCGCGCTGTTCTGGGAGACCAACCCCATTCCGGTCAACGAGGCGATGGCCATTCGCGGCTACGGTCCCGGGACAGTGCGCTCGCCGCTCACCCGTCTCTCCGAGGAGTACCGCGAGGACCTCGAAGCAGTCCTCGCCGCCCTCGATCCGCTGGAGGCCGAGGCGTGATCGAGGTCGCCGTCACCGGCGCCGGCGGCCACATGGGTCGCGAGGTGATCGCGGCCGCCACCGACCGCGACGGGATGGCCGTGACCCTCGCCGTCAACCGCACGTCGGTCGACCCCGTGGCGGGCCACGAGGTCGAAGACGAGGCGGAACTCCCCGCGTTGCTCGCAGCGCGCGAGCCCGACGTACTGGTGGATTTCACGCTCCCCGATCCGAGCACGCGATACGTGGAGGCCTGCGCCGACGCGGGGGTCGCCGCCGTCGTAGGCACGACCGGGTTCTCTGAGTCACAGCTATCGGTGCTCGCCGGCGCCGCCGAGTCGGTGCCGGTCCTCCGGGCGGCCAACTTCGCGCGGGGCGTGGCGGCGCTCCGGCGGGCGATCCGCGAGGCCGTCGCTGCCGTCCCGTCGTACGACGCCGAACTCACGGAGACCCACCACAACCGCAAGCGCGACGCTCCCTCCGGCACTGCACTGACGATTCTCGACGACGTGGAGGAGGCCAGAGACGACGCCGACGCGGACCGCGTCCACGGCCGTGAGGGTGAGCAGCCACGCGAGGACGGCGAAATCGGCGTCCACGCGCGCCGGGCGGGCGACGTTACCGGCGAACACGAACTTCTACTTGCGGGGAACCACGAGGTACTGACGCTCACGCATCGCGCCGAGTCCCGCGGCGTCTTCGCCGAAGGGGCACTCGACGCGGCGGAGTGGGTGGTCGGCCACCAAGCCGGCGAATACGACTTCGAGGACGCACTATGACACTGCAAGCCGACGTATCCGACCTGTGGCAGCGCTACGACGACGACGACGTGGACGCCGAGACGGCGACCGCCGACGATCACGACACGCTCGATGCCTTCCTCGATGCCCTAGAGGCGGGGGACGTCCGCGCCGCCGAGAAGCGGGGCGGCGAGTGGGAAGCAAACGAGTGGGTCAAGCGGGGGATCCTGCTCAACTTCGGCCTGCGGGCCACCGAAGCCCGCGCCTACGGTGACGTCGACTACCACGACGTCCTCCCCCTGCGGGAGACGAGTGACTTGGGCGAGCGCGGCACCCGCAACACGCCGGACGGGACGACCATTCGCCGCGGCGCCTACCTCGGTGCCGACTGCATCATGATGAGCCCCTCCTTCGTCAACGTGGGCGCACACGTCGGCGACGGCACCCTCGTCGACTCGTGTGATACCGTCGGCTCGTGTGCCCAGATCGGCGAGAACGTCAAGCTGGGCGCGAACACGCTGATCGGCGGCGTCCTCGAACCCGTCGAGGACGCGCCGGTGATCGTCGAGGACGGCGTCTCGCTCGGCGCCGGCTGTCGGGTTACCTCCGGCTTCGTCGTCGGGGAAAACACGGTCGTCGGCGAGAACACGCTGCTCTCGCCGCGCATCCCGGTCTACGACCTAGTCGAGGAAGAGGTCATCTACGGCCGCCTCCCCCCGGAGCGACGAGCGTTCACCCGGATGGTCGAATCGTCCATCGGCGATCACGACCTCTTTGCGGGCGGCGCGTACAAGCCGGCGGTCGTGGCCATGGACATCGAGGCGGAGACGCGAGACGCCACGAGGCGGGAGGAGGCGCTTCGGGAATGAGCGGAGAGGCGGCCGACACCGGCCCCACCGTGCGACGCCTCGCCGACTGGTCGGCCGCCGACCTGCGGGACCTAGCCGCCGAGCACGGCACGCCGCTGTACGTCACCGACCTCGGCCGCGTACGGGGGAACGTCGCCCGCTTACGGGCGGCCTTCCCCGACGCCGACGTGCGCTACGCGGTGAAGGCCCACACCGGCCGGCCAGTCCTCGAGGCCGTCCGCGAGGCAGGACTCGGCGCCGAGTGTGCCGCCGCGGGCGAGGTGGTTCGCGCCCTCGACGCCGGCTTCGAGAGCGTCCAGTACACCGCGGTCAACCCACCGGCCGGTGACCTCGACATCGTCGTCGACCGCTGGCGGGCGGGCGCCGACCTGACCGTCGTCGCCGGCGCCCGCGACACCCTCGACCGACTCCGGGACCGCGGCTTCGACGGTCGGCTGGCGATCCGCGTCGATCCCGGCGTCGGCGCCGGCCACCACGAGAAGGTGACCACGGGCGGCCACGCCAAGTTCGGGGTCCCCTACGACCGCGCGGCCGAGGTGGTGGGCGACGCCCGCGCCGACTTCGACGTGGTCGGCGTCCACGCCCACGCCGGGAGCGGTATCTCCGGCGACGACCTGTCGGCGCACCGCGAACTCGTCGCCCGGATGGGCGATCTGGCCCGCGAGGTCGGCGACCTCGAGTTCGTCGACGTCGGCGGCGGCTTCGGCGTCCCCTACCGCGAGGACGAACCACCGCTCGATCTCCCCGCCGTCGCCGACGCGACCCGCGAGGCGCTGGGGGCGGTCGACGCCCGACTCGCCGTCGAACCCGGTCGTTACGTCGTCGCCGACGCGGGCGTCCTCCTGACGCGGGTGAACACGGTGAAGCCGGTCGACGACGCGGGCTCGACTGGCCCCGTCCCCGTCGTCGCCGGCGTCGATGCCGGCATGACGACGCTCCTCCGGCCGGCGATGTACGACGCCTACCACGCCATCCGAAATCTGACCGACGACCGCCCGGAACGGCCCGTCACCGTCGCCGGCCCGGTCTGTGAGACGGCCGACCTGTTCTGCGAGGCGCGACCGATGCCCTCGCCCCGGCGGGACGACCTGCTCGCTATCGGGAACGCCGGCGCCTACGGCTACGAGATGGCCAGCACCTACAACTCTAGGCCCCGACCCGCGGAGGTCGTCCGCGACGGCGACGAAACACGACTCGCCCGCGAGCGGGAGACCATCGCGGGCGTCACCGCGCTGGAGGTGGACCGATGACGACCGTCAGCGCCGAGAAGTACCACGGCACGGAAAACGACTTTCTCGTCGTCGCGGCGGACGCCCCGGTGACGGATCGGGCGGCCTTCGCCCGGACGCACTGCGACCGCGAGACGGGCGTGGGCGGCGAGCGAACCGGCGCCGACGGCGTCCTCTTTCTCGACCTCGATCCGACCGCCTCGCCCGTCCGGGTGACGATGACGCTCGTCCAACCCGACGGCTCGGTCGCCGAGATGTGCGGCAACGGGGCGCGCGTCACGGCGACGTGGGCGGCCCGCGAGACGGGCGCCAGCGAGGTGGTCATCGGGACACCGGCCGGTGACCGACACGCCGTCGTCCAAGGCGAGGGCGTCACCGTCGAGATGGGCCAGCCGTCGTTCGCCCCCGCGGACGTGCCGCTGGCCCGTGACGCCGGCGAACCACTGCTCGACACGCCGGTGGAGGGGCTGTCCGTCACCGCGGTGAACACCGGCGTTCCCCACGCCGTCGCGTTCGTCGACGACGTCGACGCCGTCGACCTAGCGACGGTCGCCCCGCCGGTCCGACACGCCGCCGTCTTCCCGGAGGGGACAAACGTCACGCTCGCCTCGCGGGTCGCCGTCGACGACGACGCCGTCGAGGGCGCACCCGGCGACCCCACCGCCTACCGTCAGCGAACCTACGAGCGCGGCGTCGAGGGCGAGACGCTGGCCTGCGGGACGGGCGGAGTGGCCGTCGTCGCCGCAGCCAAGCGCACCGGTCGCCTCGACACGGAGGGGCCGGTCCGCGTCTCGCCGCCCGGCGGCGACCTAGTGATCGTCGTGCCCGACGACGGGCCGGCGACGCTGACCGGGCCGGTCGAACGCGAGTTCGCGACCGATCTGGAGGCCCCCGCGTGACCGACGGCTTCGACCCCGTGGACTTCCTCGACCGGGCCGTCCGGATCGAGTCCCACGCGGACGTGACGGCGATGCGCGAGTTCCTCGTCGACACGCTGGCTGCGGCCGGCGTCGACCCCCACGTCGACGACGCGGGCAACACGCTCGCCACTCGGGGGGCAGGGTCGCCACACGTCGTCCTGAACACGCACGTCGACACCGTGTCGCCACACGTCGCCTACCGGCGCGAGGACGGCGTCATCCACGGCCGCGGCGCCTGCGACGCGAAGGGGCCGCTCGCGGCCATCCTCGATGCCTTCCTCGGGGCCGACCCCGACGGAGGGCGGCTGACACTCGCCGTCACGCCCGACGAGGAGGTGTACTCTACCGGCGCGGCGGCGCTCGACCTCTCGGTCCTCCCGGGCGTCGAGGCGTCGACCGGCGACGCGTACGTCGTGGGCGAACCGACGGGATTGGACGTCTGCACGGCCGCGAAGGGCCGATTCGAGGGGACGATCACCCTCACTGGGACGAACGCCCACGCCGCCGAACCCGAGAGCGGCGTCAACGCCGTCGCCGCCGCGGAGAGCGCGCTGTCGGCCGTCCGCACCTTCGACGCCGGCCGCGACCCGCACCCGTCGCTCGGCCCGCCGACGCTCACGCCGACGGTCGTCGAAGGCGGGAAGGCGACGAACCAAGTGCCCGCGACCTGTGGGATCACCGTCGACCGACGGAGTGTCCCACCGGAGTCCGCCAGCGGCTTCCGCGAGGCGCTTGCCAGCGCCGTCGACGACGCGACCCCTGACCCGGTCGGCGTCGCCGTCGACCTGACCGAGCGGCCGACCCCCTTCCTCGAGGCGTTCGCGACGGACGCCGACGAACCGGTCGTCCGGCGTCTCGCGGACGCGGCCGCCGAGGCGACCGACGGGGAGGCCGGCGCGGTCCGTCCGTTCACCGCTGCCACCGAAGCCTCCTACTTCTCGCCGGCACCGACCGTCGTCTTCGGACCCGGCGTCCTCGCCGACGACGACGGCCCCGTCGCCCACGCCGACCGGGAGTACGTCCGGACCCGCGAGGTGGAACGGGCGGCGACGGCCCTCGCCGACGCGCTCGCGGCGCTGGTCGGCTAAAGCGCAACCCCCAAGCCTCCGGGGGGTCTCGGAGCGACCATGTACGAGGCGGTCCACGTCGCTCCGGACGGGGAGTCCCCCGCGGCCGACGTCGTCGAGCGAGCGGCGCGGCTGGGATTCGAGGGCGTCGTCATTCTCGCCCGGGACGCGACACCCGACCACGACGCCCTCGGCGACGAGGCGGGCGTCGACGTCGTCGACGGCGTCGAGATTGTCGCGCCGGACCCCGAACGCGCGAGCGGCGCCGTCGGAGGGCACCGCCCGGAACACACGCTCCTCGCGGTCCGCGGGGGGACCGACCGCCTCAACCGGTTCGCCGTCGAGAACGAACGCGTCGACGTACTCACGCGACCGATGGCCGACGACGGCGACGTGAATCACGTCCTCGCGAACCGGGCCGCCGCGAACGGCGTTCGGATCGAGTTCGACCTCGGCCCCGTCCTCCGGAAAACGGGCGGCCGCCGGGTGCAGGCGCTCCGGGGCCTGCGGAAGCTCCGGGAACTCGTCGCCGACGCCGGCGCGCCGTTCGTCGTCAGCGCCAGCGCCCCCTCTCGTCTGGGGTTGCGGGCGCCACGGGAACTCGTCGCCGTCGGCGAGGCGGTGGGGTTCGACCCCGCCGCCGTCCGCGTGGGGCTCCAAGAGTGGGGTGAACTCGCCGCCCGCAACCGCCATCGACGGTCCGCATCGTTCGTCGAACCCGGTGTCGAGCGAGGGCCGTACGACGACGAGGGATCGTCGTGAAGCACCTCCCCAAACACCTCCGGCCGCGGTGGCGCTACCTCGCGGTGGCCGTAGAGACCCGTCCCGGCGCGTCGCTCGACCGGAGTGACTTCCAGCGGGCGGTGTGGTACGCCGCGGGCAATCTGCTCGGCGACGCCGGAAGCGCGGACGCGGACCTCCGGGTACTTCGCTTCTCCTTCGATAGCGACGCGGGCGAGGGGACAGCGGCCGTGCGCGCCCGCCACGGCGAGGTCCGACCGGCGCGGGCGGCGCTCGCCTGCGTGACCGAGGTGGGTGGCGAGTCGGTCGGCGTACACGTCCGGGGCGTCTCGGGCACGCTCCGTGGCTGTACGGCGAAGTACCGCTAGTTCCCGACGGCCGACCGCCGTCGGCGGCCGGTCTTCCCGGCCAGCCAGCCGCCGATCTTTCCGCCGACGAACCCGCCGACGGCGCCGATAATCGGCGGCAGGACGCCGAGCCCGACGGCGAGGGCCACCGCGGCGACGCGGAAGGCGGTCGGACCCCCGGCCGCGAGGGCAGCGGGAACCGCCTCGGCCAGTAGCCAGACGACGCCCGGCGCCGATCCGATTACCCCGGCCCGGACGCCAGCGGCAGTGCCGTCGGCGACCGAACCGGAGGCGAGATAGCCGGCGAACAGGCCGCCGAGGATCACCATGTTGAGCGAGAACTCGCTGCCCGTGCCCGACAGCCAGTAGGCACCGACGGTCAGTGGAATCGATGCGACGCCGCCGACGATGGCGTACGTCCACGTCGCGGAGAGTTGGAGGGAACCACGTGGGGACATCGTCGGAACGTCACGCCACCGACACAAAAATCGGTCGCTCCCGACAGAACCTGACGAACGTCCACTCTACCAAAATATAGACAAGAGTTAACATTCGCCACGCGCAAGTTCGTATAAGAATGCCAACACCATCTGATCCGGCCCCCTGTGATCTGGACGAACAGCTGTACGAGTGTCGGGAGTGTGGTGAGCGACTCTGTAGCGCGTCGTCGCCGAGCGCCTGTCCGGAGTGCAACGGCGTGTTGCAGAATCTGAGCCGACCGCGACCGGAGTGAGACCACACTCCGCCGCGCCGGAGTGTGTGGTCGCGTCACAATCCCTTTGGGTTCTGCCCCCGACGTGCCGTCGATGCGCATCAACGAGATCGAGATCCACGCGTTCGACTACGCGGCTGAGCGGACGGGGACCGTCGGGGGCAACTGGGTGTACGATCCCGACTCCACGCTCGAACCGCCCGGCTTCGTACTGACGATCCGCACCGCCGACGGTACCGAGGGTCACTACCGCGGGTTCGCGTTCACGCCCCCGATGGTCGCACAGATCCGGATGGTGGCCGAGGAGCACGTTCTCGGGCGAGACCCACTCGAACGGCGGTCGATCTGGCAGGACTGCTGGCGAGCACTTCGTCACACCGACCACCTCGGCGTCGGCCCAATCGACGTCGCGCTCTGGGACTTGGCCGGTGCCCACCACGACGCGAGTGTCTCGACGCTGCTCGGCGGCGGCCGCGACGCTCTCCCGACGTACGCCTCGACGACCTTCGTCGACGATAACGGCGGCCTCGACGGTCCGGAGGCCTTCGCCGATTTCGCCGCCGAGTGTCTCGACCGTGGCTACGACGGGTTCAAGTTCCACGGCCACCCCGAGGTGCGTCCCGACGTCGACATCGCCATCTGCGAGGCGCTCGCAGACCGAGTCGGTGACCGGATGGCGCTCATGCTCGACGCCTCCAGCCTCTACCAGACCTACGCCGACGCCCTCGAAGTGGGACGGGCGCTCGACGACCTCGACTTCCGCTGGTACGAGGACCCCTTCCACGACGGTGGCGTGAGCGAGCAGGCCGTCCGAAAGCTCGTCGCGGAACTCGACACGCCGATGCTCGGCCTCGAACACGTCCGGACTGGCCCCTACGGCGTGGCCAACAGTCTCGCCACCGAGGCGACCGACCTCGTGCGTGCGAGTGCACACCTCGACGGCGGCATCACCGGCGCGCTCAAGATCGCGGAGACCGTCGAGTCGTTCGGCCTCGACGTCGAACTCCTGCTCGGTGGCCCCGCACACGTGCACCTGATGAGCGCGCTCAGGAACGCTAGCTTCTTCGAACACGGCCTGCTCAACCATGGGAGCGACTGGATTCTGAACCAAGGGTTCGAGGGTGACCCGGAGTCGGTCGACGACGACGGGCGGATGGTCGTCCCCGACGGCCCCGGCCTCGGGGTCGACATCGACTGGGCGTTCGTCGAGCGCCGCCGAACGGGCCACACGCGGATCGAAGGCTGAGCGGCGGAGACGCCGGCGCTAGGATTTATCTCCGCACTTCCCGAACGAACGACCATGACAGACGTGACCATCGAGTACTGCGTTCCGTGTGGCTTTCTCGACCGCGCGGAAGCGATCCAGCACGCGCTGTTGACGTCGCTCGGCGAGGACCTCGACGCCGTGACGCTCGAACCCGGCGAGAAGGGTGTCTTCCAAGTGCGCGTCGACGGCGAGCAGATCTACGATAAGGACGCCGACGGCGACTACGACGTCGACGGGTTGGTCGCCGCGGTTCGCGACCACGCCTGAAAGGGAACCCTTAGGCCGCCACCCCTACGACCGTGGAACATGGCCGAGGCAGAGGCGGCGGCGCTCGTCGCCGACGACGTACGCAAACGCTACGGCGACGTGGTCGCTCTGGATGGTGTCTCGCTGTCGATCACGGGAGGAGAGGTGTTCGGCTTGGTCGGCCCGAACGGCGCCGGGAAGACCACGCTGGTGCGGGCGCTCACTGGCACGACGGGCTGTGAGGGGTCGGTCGGCGTGCTCGGTGTCCCCCCCGACGAGGTCGACCACGCCCGCGTGGGGCTGCTCCCCCAGTCCTTTCACCCGGCGGATCGGCTCACTGCCCGCGAACTGGTCGCCTACTACGCCGGCCTCTACGACCACGCACGGTCCGTCGAGGCCGTCCTCGACGACGTGGGGCTGGCCGACGACGCCGACACTTGGTACGAGAACCTCTCGGGCGGCCAACAGCGCCGCGCCTGCGTCGGCACGGCGCTCGTGAACGACCCCGACGTGCTCTTCCTCGACGAGCCGACGACCGGCATCGATCCCGCGGGTCGGCGGTCGCTGTGGCGGCTGATCGACGACCTCGCGGCCGGCGGCACCACCGTCCTGCTCACCAGCCACTCGATGGGCGAGGTCGAACGCCTCGCAGACCGCGTGGGTCTGCTGCGCGACGGCCGCCTCGTTGCCGTCGGCACCCCCGAGTCGCTGATCGCCGAACACGGGGGCGACAGCCGCCTCGTCGTCGACACGTCGCGTCCCGCCGACCGCGAGACGCTCGCGGCCGCCCTCGACGCCGAGGTGGTCGAACACGACGGCCGCCTAGCCGTCCGTGACGTCGCACTCGCCGACGTGGGCGACGTGGTCGCGCGGCTGGAAGCGGCCGGCGTCGACGTCGAGTCGTTCACGTGGGCCGAACCCGACTTGGCGGACGTCTACCTCAGATTGACCGGCGAGTCGTTCGCCCCGGCCGAGCGGACCGACGTGGAGACCGAGGTGGAGGGATGAGCCGACGCCGACGGATCGGCGCCACGTTCCGCGCCGCGCTTCAGGCGTTCGTTCGCCGAAAGACGGCCGTCTTTTTCACCTTCTTCTTTCCCGTCCTCCTCATCCTGATCTTCGGGGCGCTCGTGGGGACGCGACCGACGGGCGGCGGCCTCTTCGCCCGGGAGCCGGCCTTCTACCTCCCGGGATATCTCGCCGTCGTCGTCGTGTTCACACCGCTGTCGCGGGTCGGAAGCACTATCGCCCGCCACCGGGACGGCAACCGGTTCGAGAAGCTGTCGACGACGCCGCTTCGCCGCTGGGAGTGGCTCCTCGCACACACGCTCGTCAACGTCGCCATCATCGGCCTCGCGGGGCTGCTTCTGTTCGGCCTCGTCCTCGTCGTGACGGGGGCCGAGGTTGTCGTCGGCCCCGCGCTGGGGGCGCTCGTCCCGCTGGTGGTCGTCGGCGTCGCGCTGTTCTGTGGGCTGGGGGCGATCATCGGCCGCCTCGCCGGCTCCCAAGACGGCGTCATCGCCGCCAGTAACTCCGTGGCGCTGCCCGTTTGGGCGCTCTCGGAGACGTTCGTCCCACCGTCGATGCTGCCGGCGTGGTTCCAGCCGGTGACGGCGTTCTCGCCGCTGACGTACTTCTCGCGGGGCGTGCGGGCCGCCGCCGCCGGCGGCGATCCGACCGGCTCCCTCCTCGTCCTCGCGGTGCTCGCGGCCGCGTTTTTCCTCGTCGGCGCCGTGGCCGTCCCACGGACGGAGTGAGGTGGGTCAGGGGTCGGTCTCGTCTTCGGTGCCCGCGCCGGTATCGGAATCGAGGTTCTCGTCCGCGTCGTCCGCGCCGTCGACCCACCCGCGTCGTGTGGCGAGTGCCGTCCGGAGCCTAGTTTCGAGGGTCGTCCGGAGGCGTTCGGCCGTTGCAGCGTCGACGTCGACGGCGGCGGCGTCGTGGCCGGTCAACGAGAGCGACCCCGCGGTGTCGGCCGTGACGGTCGCCACCCCCCAGCGCCGCTGAAACACCGTCCGCGTGTCGATCACCGTCTGCACCCGGTAGTAGGGAACGACCTTGATCCGTCGCCGGAGGACGCCGTTGCGGGTGACGAGGTGGTCCTCGCCGAGCCAGTAGCCACGGTGTTTCCACTTGAGGTGCGCGGCGACCGGCGCGAGGAGGGCGAGTGCCGCGGGGCCGTACCACGGGACCGACCTCGCCACGAGTAGATCCGCGCCGTAGAGCAGACCGACGAGAACGCCGATGGCGAGAAGATAGCGGATCGCGTACCGGCTCCGGACCCGTCGCGGCGGACGCTCGAAGGCCGGTGAGCCGAAGGCCTCGATGTGGTTGGCGAGGTCGAACACGCGGTCACGGGTCGCGAGTGGGACGGCCGCCTCCGACCCGCCCTCGCCCGGCCCCGATCCGGGGGCGTAACCCGCCGTCTCGATGCGGAGCGCCGCGTAGCCGAAGGCCCGTTTGAGGGGGTTGTCGGTCACCGTCAGCGTCTGCACCTTATCGAGGGGGATCGACCCGTCGTATCGCCGGAGGAGGCCGCGCTCGTACTGCAGTTCGTCGCCGACCCGCGCCAGCCGGAAGTCGTAGTAGTTGAGGACGGCCACGACGGCGCCGGCCGCCCACGCCACGAGGACAGCCCCAAGGACGAGCGCGACGACTCCGGCGGCGAGGAGGAGCCGTCCCGACCCGGCGGGCAGCAGCGACGACACGGCGGGGACGCTCCCGGAGAGCAGGAGAATCAGGAGTCCCGGGACGCGGGCATCGAACGACAGCGCCCCGACCAAGGCGAGTTCCCGCGGCGCGAGCGCGAACAGTTCGGTCGTCGCTGGACCCTCGCCCTCGTCGTCGACGTCCTCGCCGCGTTTCAGGCGACCGATCTCACCTTGGAGGCGCTTTGCCTCCTCGAACGCGACGAACCGAAGCGACGCCTCCGTCTCGCTCCCGCCTGCCGTCTCGAAGTCGACGACGGCGATACCCAGCGCCCGCTGGACGACGTTGCGGCTGATATCGACGTTCTGGACCCGTCTCAGTGGAATCTCGCGATTTCGGCGGGAGACGACCCCCGACCGAATGTCGAGCGTCTCTTCGTCGAGGGCGTACGCGAACCGACGGTAGTACGTCACCTCGTAGGCGACGAGGCCAAGCAGTCCGAGGCCGACCAGCGCGACGGCGAGAGGCCCGCCGGCGGGGCCGAAGGCGGCGGAGGCCCCCGAAAAGAGGATGGCGGCGGTGAAGACGACGCTGGCGCCGCGTTCGACCACCCGGTAGGGAACCGAAAGTGGGGAGAGCTTCATACGGCGTCTTCGCCCTCGGCGCGGATGGCGAGTCGCTTCAGCCGTTCCCGCAGGTCGTCGGCGCCAGCGGGTGTCAACCCCGGAATCCGAACGTCGGCCCCTCGCGATCCGGCGGTGTAGACGACGGCGCTCGCCAGCCCGAGCAGGCGCTCGACGGGACCGCGCGAGGAGTCGACGTGTTGGAGGCGGACGAAGGGGACGACCGTCTGGACGCGGGTGAAGACGCCGCGTTCGAGATAGAGTGCGTCGTCGCGAACCTCGTAGCGCCAGACGCGATAACGGGCGAGCGCGAGGCCGACGCCGACACCGAGGACGACCACGAGGACGGCCGGCGGCGCCCAGACCGGCAGGTCGACCGCCAACCGGTCGACGGCGACGGTGATCGCCGTGAGAACGGCGGCGGCGACGGCGGCTTGGGCGGCCCAGACGACGCGCACCCGCGGGTGGAGTCGGTTCATCGGCGGCCCTCCTGGCGTACCATGCCGATTCGTAGCCGTCCGCGCGGTAAATATCGTCGTGGTCGGCAGCCGGCGGCGGTCACAGCGCGTCGAGCAACGCGTCGACGTCCTCGGCGGTGTTGAAGACGTGGACCGACGCCCGCACCGCGTCGGGATCGGGGAGTGATCGGATGTGAACCCCTTCGTCGGCGAGGCGGTCGACCAGTGCCTCGGGATCGTCGGCGTCGAAGGTGACGAGCCCCGATTCGTACGCGCGGGGACTGAGCAGTCGGTCGCCGAGCCCCGCCTTCAGACGGTCGGTCAGGCGTTCGATCCGGCCGGTGACGGTGTCGTATCCAATCGCCTCGATCATCTCGATGGCCTCGATCAGCCCGCGGTACGGCGCCGGCGACGTGGTGCCTACCTCCAGTCGTGGGGCGCCGTCCTTCAGCGACAGGTCGGCGGCGGCGGGGTCCGCGACGCTTCGATAGCCGGCGACCCCCGGCGTGAGGTCGTCGGCCACCGACCGGTCGACATAGAGGAAGCCGGCGCCCCACGGTCCGAGGAGCCACTTGTGGCCGGCGGCGGCGACGAAGTCCGCCCCCCACTCGTGTACGTCGACGGGGACCTGCCCCGGCGACTGGACGCCGTCGACCAACACGAGGGTGTCGTGCGCGTGGGCGATGTCGACGATGTCGGAGATCGGCAGCCGAGTCCCGTAGTTCCAAGTGATGGAGTTCAGACAGAGCAGGCGCGCGTCGGCGACAGCCTCGGCGAGGGCGTCGAGATCGAGACGGCCGGCATCGGTATCGAGGACGCGGACCTCGACGCCGTGCTCCCGGAGGTTCCACCACGGGACGACCCCCGCGGAGTGTTCGAGGTCGGTACGGACGACGACGTCACCGGGGGTCCAGTCGACGGCCGCGGCGACGCGGGCGATCCCGTCGGCCGTACTCTCGGTGAGTGCAATCTCCGCGGCGTCGGCGCCGAGAAAGTCGGCGACGACCTCGCGGGTCTCCTCGAACGTCTCGAAGGCCGCCGGATAGGCCCCCTCGGCGACGGGGGCGACGTACTCGTGATGTTCGAGAAAGTCACCGGCCGCCTCGACGACACGCCGCGGGGCCGGCCCCGACGCGCCGGTGTTGAAGTAGACGCCACGGTCGAGGGCGGGAATCTCCGCACGCAGATCTTCGGGTTGCATACCGTCTCTTCGGGGAGGGCGACACCTCAACGTTTCCCGTCGGACCGGCGACGGGACGGCGTCAGGCGGTCGTGGTGAGTCGTCGCTCGACCCGGCGACGGGCGCGTGTCGTCTCCTGCCCGAGATCCGCGACCGCCGCGAGGACCGGATAGTTCGCCGGGCAGTCGGCGTAGAGATACTCCGCCAGATCCGTCGGGACGCCCGGGAGTTCGCTCCGCCGCCCGCGGATCGTCTCTTGGCGGCGCATCCCGATGCCGTCGATCCGCGCCTCGATGTCGCAAACGGCGTCCCACAGGTCGCGCAGGTCGTCGAACGACCGCGTGGACAGCGGCCGGTCGTCGAGGGCGACGAGGTCGGCCCGGACTGTCGACAGGTCGTCCACCGCGCGAGCGAGAGAGGCGTCCTCGCGGTCCAGTACGTCGAGAAACGCCTCGCGTTCGTGCTCGGCGGCGTCCGTCGCCGCCCGGACGGCGTCGCGGAACTCTGGGGTCAGCGCCGACCCGCCGACGAGCGCCGCCGCGAGGTCGTCACCGAACTCCGCCGCGAGGCTCTCGGCCACCGTGTCGCCGTACTCCGCCTCGTAGTGTGGGACGCTCATTACCGTCGCCTCGTAGGCACCCCGGACGCGTTCCAGCGACCGTCCCGACTGCTGGCGGTCGGTCAGTAGTGGCGGCGTCGGCGGCGCCGCCACGGTCGATATCTCGGCGACCCGCCGGTCGAACGCCGCGAAGGCGTCACGCTCCGCCGCGACACAGGATCGCTCCTCGGCGACGGCCGCGCGCGCCCGCTCGATCCGCGCCGTCATCGACGGTCACCGGCCGTCCGTCGGCGCCGCATCACCGCCGCACCCGCGGACGGTCCCTCCGTGCCCGACGCTGGCCGCCGTCGCGGACAGGGCGTGTCCTCGCTAGCCATGTTCGACCTACGTCGTTGTGTCAGGATAAAAATATCGTATATAGTATCAGTTTCACCCCAGAGTGTTGCCGTGTGGACTATAGTCGAGGGAATCCGAGTGTGAAACGGCTATTTGTGTCTAGAGAGAGGCTTTGGGGTGGCGCCGAGTACGGCGTCCCATGACACGACGAAGCGAAGCGATCACCGTGTTGCTCGTGGCGCTGGTCCTCCTCGCGGGTTGTAGTGGGGCGGGCGGGGGCGCGGATTCGGGAGGTGGAGGTGACAGCGGCCTCACGCAGGCGTCGATGGCCGAGGAACGGGCCAGCGGTGCCGCGGCCAGTGGCGACGGCGACGGGGGCGGAGACGGAGGCGGGAGCACCGACGCCGCCACGAGGACGGATCGGTCGATCATTCGCACCGGCACCGTCGAGTTGCGTGTCGACGACTACGAACGGAGTCAGTCGAACCTGACCGCGCTCGTGGCGTCACAGGGCGGCTACGTCGGCGAGTCGACCCACCAAGTCCACGAGAGCGGTGCCGCCGCGTGGACCGAGGGCCGGGTCGTCCTGCGGGTCCCCGCGGAGAACTTCTCGACGACGATGGATGCCATCGAGCGCGAGGGCGAGGTTCGGGCCTCCCGGACCGCGACCCAAGACGTGACCGAGCAAGTGGTCGACCTCGAGGCGCGGCTGGAAAATCTCCGGGCCGAGCGCAAGCGACTGCGAGCCCTCTACCAGCAGGCCAACGACACCGAGGACGTCCTCGCGGTCGAGCGCCGCCTCTCGGAGGTCCAGACCGAAATCGAGCGCACGGAAGCCGAGTTACAGAACATCCAGCGCCGAGTCGCCTACTCGACGGTCACGGTCGAACTCACGGAGCCCCGTCCCGACCGCCCGGCGCCCGACCGGTGGTACGACACGCCGGTCGTCGCCGCCTTCCTCGAATCCGTCGCGGGCGTCGGCGTCGCCCTCCGGGCCGTCGTCGTCGCCGGCGCCTACGCCGCACCGTACCTGTTCGTCTTCCTCACACCGTTCGCCGTCGTGGGCGGACTGCTCTACCGGTACCGACGGCGAATCCTCGGATCGTCCTGAGGCGGGCGCGCCGCCCTCAGAGCCGCGCCCGCAGGTCGCGAATGGGAAGGTCGGCGTCGGCGTCTATCGTCCCGGCGATGGCGTCGGCGGCACCGAGCAGCCAAGCGCCGCGTTCGATCCGTGACTCTAGGTCACCGGGGCCGATGCGGAACCGCTCGACTAAGTCGGCCGCGCTCGCACCCTCGATCCACTCGTGGAGGACTCGGGCCGTCTTCACGGCCGTGAGCCAGCCCTCGAAGTCCGCGGGCTCGTTCATGTCGGTGGTGAGTTCGTCGGCGTGGCGCCGCACGAAGTCGTACATGTCCGCCCGCTCGCGGTTCCCGAGGTAGGTGTCCTGCATGTCCGGCGTGTCACAGACGATTTCGAGCGTCGTCAGCGCCGTCGGGGCCTCCATCCTCGCCGCCGTCCGCAGGCCTGCGACGATCCGGGCGCCCGTCTCGGGTGTGACGTACTGTTTCGAGACGCGGTCTCCGAGTTCGGTCGCCGACAGCGGCGACCCCTCGGCGATCATCCCCATCTCCACGAGGTCGGCGACCGCCGTGTCGACGACACTTCCCAGTTCCCGGGTCGGCGTGCCGTGGGCGTAGAAGGTCGCATCGAGCACGTCGAGGATGCCCTCGCGCGACGCCGCGAACTCGGCGGCGACGACCGAGAGGACGTGCGTCCGGAGCGCGTTCGGATCGGCCAACTGCGACTCCACCCGCTCCGGGTCGGCGTCGACGTACCGCTCCCACAGTTCGTCGCGGGTGGACGTGTCGCCCACCAGCACCGCCTCGCCGTAGGGATCGAGGTGGGGACGACCCGCCCGCCCGCACATCTGATGAACTTCGAGCGTCGGGAGCCACTCCATTCCTGATCCGGTGTAGCGCTTCTGGTCCCGGACCACCACCCGCCGCGCGGGGACGTTCACGCCCGCCGCGAGCGTCGGCGTCGCACAGATGACCCGTAGGTCCCGGTCGCGGAAGGCCCGCTCGACGGCGATCCGGTGAGTGCTTCGCAGTCCCGCGTGGTGGAAGGCGACGCCGTCGGCGACACAGTCGGCGAGGCGGCGCCCGGTCTCGGTGCCGTCGAGGCCGCGAATCTCCGCGGCCACGTCGGGAGCACTCCCTAGCGCCGACCCGGCGAGGCGCTCGGCGAGCGTCTCGGCCTCGCGGCGCGAGCGAACGAACGCGAGCGCCTGTCCGCCGTCGTCGACGGCCCCCGAGACGAGGGCGTCCGTCGCGTCCGTGGCGTCGTCGGGGTCGCCTGCGACCGACACCGATAGGTCGGTTCCGTCGTCGAACGTCGCCGCTCCCTCGGCGTAGACGCCGGTGCGGAGGTCGACCGGCCGCCACGTCGACTCGACGAGCGAGGCATCTAGCCAATCGGCGAGTTCGTCGGGATTGGCCACCGTCGCCGAGAGCGCGACGATGCAGACCCCCGGCGCCCGCCGCTGGAGCGTGGCGAGGGTCACCTCCAGTGTGGGGCCGCGCCCCTCGCTCCCGACGAGGTGAACCTCGTCGACGACGACACAGGCGAGATCGGAAATCCAGTCGGCGCCGTTGCGGATGGCCGAATCCACCTTCTCGCTCGTGGCGACGACGATGTCGTTCTCGCCGAGACTCTCGGCGGCTTCGTCGAAGTCGCCGGTGGAGAGACCGACGCTCACGTCGGGGAGGTCGGAGAACGTCTCGTACTTCTCGCGGGCGAGCGCCCGAAGCGGGACGATGTAGAGACCTGGACCGTCCGCGGTCAGCATCGCTAGCGAGGCGACGAAGGTCTTTCCGCTCGCGGTGGGTACCGCCGCGACGAGGCGTTCGCCCTCGGTGACGCCCGCCTCGACGGCCGCGACCTGCGGGGGGTAGAGTTCGTCGATCCCCCGCGACTCGAAGTGTTCGACCGTCGCCGCCGAGAGGGGAAGGTCCCGAACGCGCATCGGGTAGTCGTCGGTCGCCATCGCACCTAAACCCACGCTTCGAGCGGACTCCCGACGACCGATCTCTCCCGAGCATCCCACCGGGGGCGCTCGCCCGAAACACGGGTGACCGCCCTCATCGACGGATGCGTCTGGTCAGCGTGAACACGAACAGCGCAACGAAGAAGGCGCCGAGCAGTCCCTCGAAGGCGCCGACCAACTGCGTCGGCACGGACGGGCCGCCCGGTGGGTTCCCCAGTAGGAAGGTGACGAAACTCTGGAAACTGATGGCGAGATACCGACCGAAAGTGGCGAGGTCGGTCGGAACACCGAGCAGTGCGGAGAACGGAACGACGAACAGGAGGATTACCACGAACGACCAGAGGACGACGGTAAACGGCTCCTCACCGTACCCCGCCAGCACCCCGAGCAGCCGGTTGCGGACGTATCTGCTCCGCGCGGGGAACCAATCCGTAAATTGGTCCGCGTTCTTCGCTCGGTCTGCGTGGGCGGCCGCCCGGTGTCTCATCTCGCGTTTGAAGAACTCGGCGGCGGCCGCGTTGTCCCCGACTCGTGTGGCGGTGTTTTTCGCGTAGAGGTACGTCGCCCACAGGTCCGACGGGTCGTGGTCGGGGTCGTCCCCGTGGAGGTGTTCCCGTGCGTCCGGCGACAACTCGTAGATTTCGAACGTCGTGTCGGTCAGTTCGAGGTCGTCGGCGTCGTTGAAGTCGAACCCGTC
>Ga0207813_100186_pt1 | contig 46153 bp, 45 predicted proteins | sample A23E3SouthBayCA_2_FD_187730 | JGI IMG/M metagenome (GOLD analysis project Ga0207813, IMG submission 187730) | Aerobic enrichment media microbial communities from Eden Landing Ponds, California, USA - A23 E3 (4) (SPAdes) | ecosystem: Environmental > Aquatic > Marine > Unclassified | place... | reverse complement strand
GAGTTCTTGGACGAGCGTGCCGAAGTCGTCCCGCTCCGCGGTGGCCGGATCGAGCCGTTCCTCCACCAGCCGCTCGATCCGTTCGTGATGCCACGCTCCGTCCTCGTCCCGATACCACACTTTCGTCTCGGGATGGAAGCAGTTCCGGCGCTTCGCGGCGTGGAAGTACGGATGGGCGTATCCGACCGCCGCCGAGGTGAAGCCGACGACGCGGCCGACCACCGCTGCCGAGGTGTGTGGCGCCATCCCAAAGACGAGTTCGCCGATCAGGTCGTCGCGCTCGTCTACCTCGTAGAAGGCCGGCAGGTCGTAGAACTCCGTCAGGAGGTCGTCGACGAAGTCGGCGGTCTGGAGGAGGTGTTGGGCGGCGCCGTCCGAGAGCACGATGTCCTGAACCTTGAGTTCGACCAGTTGGTCGTCGAAGCGGAGCGGGTCACCGTCGATGTCGGTCTCGTAGCCGAGTTCGCGGAAGTCGTCGGCGGTTACGTCGAGTTCCTCCGGGCGGACCGCCGTCACCGGAAGGTCCGTCATGTCGTATCGGACCGTGCCGTCCTTGAACGCGCTCACGTCGTGTTTGGCGCGCAACACGCCTTTCTCCATCGGCTCTGGGGTCTTGTTCGCGGAGGTGAGCCCTTTGACCCCCTTCAGAATCTCGAAGGCGGCTTCCCGCTCCCCGACCGTCTCTAAGGCCTCGTGGTAGCGGTCGCCGACGTTCAGGCGTCGTCGCTCGACGCTCGTCACCTCCCGGTCGCACCGCTCGCAGTGGACCCGCCCCGACTCGTCCGGTTCGATCAACTGTTCACAGGAGTCACACTCGTAGACCGGTTCGGTGTGGGCCCGGCAGTCCGGGCACCGCGTTCGGTGGGTGTCGGTCCCGCAGTCCGGACACGCCCGCCGGCCCACTTGGACGTCCACGACGCCGCGTCCCTCGTCGGTGCGGGCCGTGGCCGCGGCACCGACGTCACGCTGACTTCCCCCCGCCTCACCGATGGGATAGAGCGTGTGTACCGCCGGCGAGAGGTCCCGGCGCTCCGACTTCTCCGGGCGGCCCATCCGGTTGCCGATCCGCGTCGGCGCCCGTTCCCGCACCGTGAACGGCGCAACCTCGTTGACCGCGCGGATGGCGTTGTCGCCGTCGTCGTACTCCCGGGCCGCGGCCGACAGCTCCGCTGGGGTCCACGCCCCGTCGCCGTCCGGCGAAACCCCCAGCGACCGGGCCAGCGGCCGCCAGTCGGGGATCCGGATTCCACTCTCGGTCGCGACGTGTTCGACGAGGAGGGTCTCTAAGGTCCGCTGGAGTGGGTCGCGCCGCTCGATCACGAGGACGTCGCCGTCGCCCTCGTCCCGCGGACGGATCGCACCGTAGCCACCATCGCCCTCCGCGACGCGGGGGTCACCGTCGGCGACTGCCGCCGCGAGCGTCGCGACGGCGTCGACGCTCACGTCGTGCCACATGTAGGTGTAGGCGGGGTGAAGCGGGCAGTCGAACTCGGTGGCCCACTCGATCGCCTCCGCGGCCGTCGGCGCCGCGAGGTCGACACGCGGGTCGTCTCGCAAGGCTTGGACGTCCGCGCTCGTCGCCTCGAACTCCTGTTCCCACCACTCGACGGTGTAGGACGCCGGCGCGAGCGGGTGGTTGTTCTCGACGAACTCGCCGTAGTTGACGAGATACTCGCCCAGATCTAGGATCTCCTCGACGCCGTTGCGCACCTCGAGGGCCTCCGCGGGGTCGTCGATGCGGCGGACCTCGCCGTTCGCGAGGCGAACAGTCGGCCCCTCGATGGTGTCGACCGGCACCACGCCCGCGGCCTTCCCCGGACGCTCGGTCTTGATCTGTGTCCCCGTCGCGAGGAAGTCGTCGACGAGGTGCATCGTCGCCGGGTGGACGCCCGCCGTCGCGAACCCGTGATTTCGGGCGCGGCCGTACCGGAGGCGAAAGCCTCCCGACTCCGAGGGGTGGCCGAACACCGGTCGCCCCGCGATCAGGTCCCGGAGGTACTTGCCCGAGGGATCGACCCGGGGTGGCCCCGCCTCGGCCTCCTCCTCGCTCGCGCCGTCGCCGTCCGCCCTGTCCTCGGCCCCCTCAGTCTCGCTCGCGTCGTCGCCGCCGTCCGAACCGATGGTGCCGTCGATGAGGTCTTGGAGCCACGGCCACGCCACCTCGTCGAGGTCACGGGTGTAGCGCTGGATCTTCGGCGCCTTCAGCGCGATACCCTCCGCGAGGACGAGACACATCCCGCCCCGAGCGGCGTTGGTATCGATCCGTTCTAAGTCACGAAAGCCCGAGACCTCCTCGTCACCCGTCGCCTCGCCGTCCAGCATGATCGGCATATGCTCGGCGATGAACTTCGTCTCCTTGTCCTTGGGCGTATACTGGAGTCCTGTCTCGGAATCGTAGAGGCCGACCTCCTCGGCGTAGCGTTCGATTTCGTCGTCCCGTGGGCGAAACTCCTCGATTCCGAGCAGCGACCGGGCGTAGTCTGCCACCAGCACCGAGAGCGCTTGGGCGGTCCCGCCAGCCGAGCGGATCGGCCCCGCGTAGTACACGTTGACGAAGCGGCTCCCGTCGTCGTTCTCCAGCAACTCGACGCGGTCGATCCCTTCGATGGGCGCCGCGACGACCCCCTCGGTCAACAGGGCGACGGCCGTCCGGACCGCGCCCTCGATCTTGCCGGCGTCGCTCTCGTAGTCGCCGACGGTCCCCTCGACGAAGTCGGTGACGAGCGCCAGCGCGGCCTCTTCGCGGCTCATCTGCCCGTCGAGTTCCCGCACCCGCTCGGCGACCCCGTCGATGCCGAGGATGTTCTCGACCCGGTCGGCCATGTCGCGGGCGACCGGAATCTCGACCTCGCACTTTGGATCCGCGCCCATCGATTTGGCCCGCTCCGCGTGGTCGAACGCCTCGTCGAGGCGATCCTCGATCTGTTCGAAGTACCGTTCGTCTGCCGGGGTCACGGTTCCGCCTGTCCGCCGTCGACACCCGTTTCGAACGCCCGAAGATACAGCTGTCCCGTCTCCGTCTCGGCGGCGTTGAGATAGCCGCCGACGGCTTGGCCGCTCGGCCGTGTCAGGACGGCGTAGGGACGCGCCGTCGGCCCGTCGTCGCCGGTCGACACCTCGCCCGTACAGACCGCCACCGACAGTGGTTCGTCGAATCGGACCGCGCGATGCTCCTCGGCGTCGGGGTCGTAGTGCCACACGTCGGCGTCTCGGACCGTCCCCGTGCCGGTGAACCACGCCGACGCGACGCTCTCGTCGGCGGCGACGGCCTCGATCGCTCCCCGCCAGTCGTCGCCCGCCTCGATGGCGACGCGGTACTCCGCGCTCACGGCGAGTTCGCGAACGTCCATGGACGGGGGACGAACCGCCGCCGATTAAACCTTACTCGGTCCGCCGACGGCCTCGGTCGAGACGTGGCTGTCGCTCGGAACGGGAAAAAGTCGCCGCGGCGAGCGGGGCGTTAGAACGGGGCCTGCGGGCCTTCGTCGCGACCCTCGTCGTCGTCTGCGTCGGTCGTCTCGCCGGGGAACGAGGGTTCCATGCCGCCGTGGCCGCCTTCGCCACCCATGCCCTCCATGCCCGTGTCGGCGTGGACCTTCGTGATCTCCGGAATCTCCTTGACCATTCGGCTCTTGATGGCTTGGATCGTCATCGGGGAGATGCCACAGCCCGAACAGGCGCCGCCGAGTTGGATGCTCACCTCACCCGTCTCGAGGTCGATGTGCTGGATGGCCGCGCTCCCGCCATGCATCTGAATCTGCGGGAAGTTCCGCCGCAGGAAGTTGGTCACGCGCTCCCGAAGGTCGTCCTCGCCGTCGGCGTCCTGAGCGTCAGTACTCATGGGAGAACCAACGACACCGACGGGCTTAGGCCTTTGGTTCATCACGGTCGTCGAGGCCAAACACCGACCGGAGTTCGGCCTCGATCTCCGCCACGTACCGCTCCAGCGTCGCCTCCAACTTCTCCTCGTCGACGACCACGGCCGTCACGCGCTCGGTCGGATTCTCCGGGAGTTCGATCCGGAACTCCCCGTCCTCGTAGAACGGCTCGGACTCGTTGAGCACCTGCTGGTCGATGGCGTGGACGAGGTCGGAGTCGAACCCCTCGTTCATCGTCTCGAAGGCGTCCTTGTACGCCCGCTGGAGTTCGGTGAAGTAGTTGGCGTACTTGTCCTCGAACTTCTCGGGATCGAAGTCAGCCATGCACGACCTTTCGCGGGCGCGGGCAAAAGTCGGACGGTTAGCCCTCCTCGACTCGGATCTCGCCGATCGGTGATCGCGAGTCGAGAGACGCCGGTCACGCCTCGAACAGGTCCGTCGAGAGATATCGTTCGCCCGTGTCGGGGAGGATCACGACCGTCGTCTCCGCGGGATGGTGGGTCGCGTAGTCGGCCGCGGCGGCGAGCGCCGCCCCCGAAGAGATGCCGACGAGCAGTCCCGCTTCTCGGCCGAGTCGCCGGGCGGCGTCCCGCGCTGTGTCGCCCGTGATCCCCCGAACCTCGTCGACCAACTCCGTCCGCAACACGTCCGGCTCGAACCCCGGGCCGATCCCTTGGATGTCGTGGCCGTCGGCACTGGTCTCCGAGAGCGTCGGCGACGACGCCGGTTCGACGGCGACGGTCGTCACGTCGCGCTCCCGTTCGGCGAAGTACGCGCCGATCCCGGTGATGGTGCCGCCCGTTCCGACGCCCGCGACGACGGCATCGACGCCGCCGTCGGTGGCTCGGTCGATTTCCGGCCCCGTCGTCCGCCGGTGGGCGCGCGGATTCGCCTCGTTCTCGAACTGCCGGGCGAGGACGGCGTCCGCTGCCGTCGCCACCTCCGCGGCCCGGCGCTTCGCCCCGCTCATCCCCTCCTCCGCGGGCGTCAACTCCAACTTCGCGCCGAGTGCCGACAGCATCGCCCGGCGTTCCTCGGACATCGAGGCTGGCATCGTGAGGACACACTCGTACCCGCGAGCGGCCGCCACCGTCGCCAGCCCGATGCCGGTGTTCCCGCTCGTGGCCGCTACGACGGTCCCGCTAGGTTGGAGGTCACTCGACGCCTCCGCGGCGTCGATCATCGCTCGGGCGATCCGATCCTTGACCGAGTAGGGGTTTGCCGCCTCCACCTTTCCGAGAAGGTTCTCGGCGAACTCGTCGAGGCGGACCAGCGGCGTGTCGCCGATCAGCGCCTCGACGGAGTCGACCACGCCGTCCTCGCGCGACCGGTCGGCCGTCGCTCGTTCGCTCATACTCGCGCTACCCCGGTGTCCCGGGTAAGGATTGACCCGAATCGATTCGTCAGCCGAGCTGTTCGCCCACCAGACGGTCGACGGCGTCGACGAACGCCGCCCGCTCGTCGGCGGGGATGGTCGCCCCCGCGGCGACATCGTGACCGCCGCCGTCGCCTCCCACCGACCGCGCAGCCTCACGCATGACCGCCGAGAGGTCGAGGCCGCGCCGCACCAGCGTGTGTGAGCCACGGGCCGAGACCTTCAGCTCACTGTCGGCGGCGTCGGCCTCCGACTCCGGGGCCACGCTGGCGAAGGCGACGATTGGCAGGTCGCGGCGGATCCCGTCGGCCCCGAGCGCCATCCCGGCGACGATGCCGACGATGGTCTCTCTGATCTGCCCGCCCGCGTCGAACCACTGGACGTTCTCTTCGACGGTGACCCCCTCCGATTTCACCAGCTCCAACCCGTTCGAGAGGTTCCGGCGGTGGTTCCGGAGGAGCGTCCGGGCCCGATCCAGCGCCGCCCCACGGTCGCCGAGACAGACCGCGAGTCCCACGTCCGCGCGTTCGTACCGCGCCGTCGCGTTCAGGAGTGTCGAGAACTCGCTTACGTCCCGCAGTTCGGTCCCCGTCGGCTCCGCCGTGAGTGTGTAGGTCGTCCCGATCAGGTCGTCGACGCGGTCCGCGGGCACGCCGCTCGCGACCGCCCGTTTGAGGAGGGCGCTCGCGACCGTCCGCCGGGCGTCGTCGGAGAGGTCGACCCACCGCTTCCACTCACCGTCTTCCCGGAGGTCGGTGTCTAGCCCCGTGAGAAAGTCGATAGTGCCGGCCTCGTCGCCCGTAATCCCCGGGATCCGTACGTCGCTCGCGTACTGGAGCAGTTTCGGGAGCGGGCGGGTCTGTCGGCCGTACATCGCCAAGTCCGTGCCCTCGGCGAGGACGCCCGCCGCGACCCCCTCGGCGACGACCCCCTCGTTGGCGCCGGTCACCCCGTCGACCCCACCCTGCATGTCGCCGACGGCGCCGACGACCGAAAGCGCCGCGAGATCGCGGTTGTCGACGCCCTCGTCTTCGAGGGCACGCGCGAGAACGTACGCTGCCCCCGCCCCCGATAGCTCGCTCGCGCCGTCGATCCCCGCTAACAGGGGGTTCAGGTGGTAGGTCGTCGTCGCGTCCGCCGGCTGGTGGTGGTCGGCGATCACGGGGACGAACGCTCCGCGCTCCTCGAAGCCGGCGATTACGTCGAGTTGGCCGCTCCCGAAGTCGGTAAAGAGGATCGTATCGTGGTCGGTCGCGGCCATCCGCCGGATCGCCGCCTCGTCGAGTTGTTTCTCGAAGACCGTCTCGAAGGGGACGCCCGCCCGCGAGAGCGCCGTCGCCGCGACGGCGGCGCTCGTCAGCCCGTCCGCGTCGATGTGGGAGGCAAGCAGCACCGAGTCGGCCGCCCGGAGTCGGTCGGCACACGCCGCCGCACGCTCGGCGAGTTCCGGTACGGGGCCCGTCATCGTCGGGTTCTGGGGCGCCATCGTGAATAAATCCTCAGCTCGAGTCGAGGTGGGCGACCGTCTCACGAGCCAGCGCCTCGAAGGTCGCCTCCGCTGGCACCACGTCGACCGCGATGCCCTCGCTCTCGGCCGTCTCCCGGGTCGGCTCGCCGATGACGCCGACGACGGCGGCGTTCAGCCCTCTGATCGCGTCCGCGCGAATTCCGCGCTCGGCGGCGGCGTCGAGGAAGTGCTCGACCGTCAGCGACGAGGTGAAACAGGCGGCATCGAGGGCGCCGTCGGCGGCGAGGGTTGCCGACTCGCCCGCGCTAGGCGGACGAACCAGCCGGTAGAGCACCGTCTCGTTGACTGACGCCCCCGCGTCGCGCAGGCCGTCGAGTAGGACGGGACTGCCGTGGTCGCTCCGGGCTACCTCCACCGTCGCTGCCCCGACCTTGGGGGCGAGGAGGTCGACCAACCCGGTCGAGGAGAACGCCTCGGGAACGAGGTCGACGGCGTAGCCAGCCGCCTCCAGCGCGTCGGCGGTCTTCGGGCCGATAGCGACGACCGTCGCCTGCCCCGGGTTCCAGTCCGCCTCGGCGACGAGTTCGGCGCCCGTCTTGCTCGTGAACACGACGTAGTCGGCGTCCTGCGGCCGCGCGTCCGTCGGTTCGACCGCGAGCATCGGATCGGCGACCGCCTCGGCGCCGAGATCAGCCAAGAGCGACCGGGCCGCGGCCAAGCGGTCGTCGTCCGGGCGGAAGACCGCCACGCGCGGCCGGTCGTCGGTCGACGACTTGGTCACTCCTCGGCCTCCGTTCGGGCACGCTCGATCAGGTCGGCGGCCCCCGCCTCGCGTAGTTCCGCGGCCAGCGACGCCGCCGCGTCCGCGTGGTCCGTGACCGGCAGGTCGGCGCTTCGCTCGACTGCCTCCTCGCCGTCGAGCGAGAGCACCTGCACGGTCACGTGGACGTACTCCCCTTGGACGACCGCGTGGACGCCGATAGGGGCGATACAGCCGCCGCCGAGCTCCGCGAGCACCGTCCGCTCGACGGTCGTCTCGACGCGGGTCACCGGATCGTCCACCCGGTCGTTGATCCTCGCCGTCGCCTCGCCCTCCGCGAGCGCCGTCACCGCGATGGCGCCTTGCCCCGGCGCAGGGACGAACCGCGCTTTCGGTAACCGGGTCGTCTCGACGGTTCCCAGTAGCCCGCTTCGCTCTAAGCCTGCCTCCGCGAGGACGATTGCGTCGTACTCGTGGTCGACGCTCCGCTCCATCGCCTGCCGTTCCAGTTCCGAGAGGTCGTCGAACCACGCCTCGGCAGATTGGTCGAAGGCGTCCGGATGCTCCCCCTCGTCCTCGTCTTCGGCGTCCAGCCGTCGCTGGTGTTCGCGCTGGAGGGTCGGCGCGAGCAGTTTCTCCAGCCGAGTGTCGACGTTGCCTCGGAGCGGCACTACCTCCAGATCCGGCCGCTCGCGGCGCAGTTGGGCGCCGCGCCGGAGCGAGGAAGTACCGACGACCGCGCCCTCGGAGAGGCCCGCCACGTCCGTACCGTCGGGGGTCACCAGTACGTCCCCCGCGGGGGCACGCTCCGGCACGCCGGCGACCACGAGTTCCGGCGGCGACTCCGTGGGCATGTCCTTCATCGAGTGGACCGCGGCGTCGACGTCGCCGTCGAGCACCCGTTCGTCGAGCGCCCGGGCGAACGCCCCCGTCTTGCCGAGGCGATGGATGAGTTCGTCCCTGATCTCGTCGCCGCGGGTCGACACCGTCACCGTCTCGACGGTGCGACGCCGCCCGTCGAGGCGGTCGCGGACGCTCGCCGTCTGTCGGCGGGCGAGGTCGGACCCGCGTGTCGCTAGCCGGATGGTCCCGCCTGTGTTCATGTCCGTTCGGTCGCTCCCGAGGGTGAAAAGCCCACCAGTTCCCGCCGCCGGCACAAACGATATCCGTCGGACCCGAGATCCCCCGACACATGTCGAAGATTCCGCAGTACAACGCTGTCGGCCTCTCCCCGACCGTGTGGGGAGCCAACGAACGGAGCGACATCGAGCAGAACCTAGAGCACATCCACGAGGCGCTCTCGGCGGCCACGTGGCTCAGCGGCCTCGAACTCCCCGTCCGCCTCGCCGTCCTTCCCGAGGGCGCACTCCAAGGATTCACCGACGAGGTGTTCGACATGGATCACGCGACCTACCGCGAGGAGATTGCGGTCGAGATTCCCGGCCCGGAGACCGAGACTCTCGGCGAGTACGCCAAGGAGTTCGAGACCTACATCGTCGCCTCGGCCAAGGAGAAAGCTCCCGAGTACGACGAGAAGTTCTACAACACCGCCTTCGTGATCGACCCCGACGGCGACGTGATCCACACCCACCGGAAGGTGACCCCTCTTCTTCCCGTCGAGCGTTCGGTCTCCCCTCACGACGTGTGGGACGACTGGACCGACCACCACGGCGACGACCTAGACGACATCTTCCCGGTCGTCGACACCGACATCGGTCGCATCGGCATCTCGCTCGCCATCGAGGGTGCTTACCCCGAGTACGTCCGTGGCCTCGCGATGAACGGCGCCGAGGTGATCTGCCGGATCGCCTGCCCCGAACCTCTCGTGGCGAACGATAGCTGGGAGATCCAGAACCGCGCCCGCGCCCTCGACAACACCTGCTACGTCGTCGCGCCCAATCTGGGGACGTACTACGTCTCCCCCGACGCCGACACGCCGGTCGACACCTTCGGCGGCGGGTCGATGATCGTCGATCACCGCGGGGAGATTCTCGCCGAACACGCCTACGGCGCCGGGTCGTCGTACTGCGCCGCGCCGATCGACGTGGAGGGACTGCGCGAACACCGCACCTCGTCGCCGCTGACCAACTGGATCAAGGACCTCCGGACCGAGTTGATCCGCCCCATCTACGACCGGGAGATCTACCCGAAGAACCTGTGGCTCGACCGTCAGCCCGTCGACCACGACACCTACGCCGAGGAGGTGACCGAGCGACAGATCGAGAAGATGGTCGAGGCGGACGTGTTCGTGCCGCCCTACCACGAGCGCAACGAGAACGAGGGCGGACCCGGGGACGCGGGCGAGTAGCCTACAGCGTCTCTTGGTACGCGTCTAGGGTCCGCTGGACGTCCGCCTCCGTGTGGGCGTAGCTGACGAACTGTGCTTCGTACTGGTTGGCGGTGAGGAAGATTCCGCGCTCTTTCATCTCCTGCCAGAACACCCGCTCCCAGCGGTTGGTCTCGGCCGCGGCGACGTCCGCCCCCGTCTTGGGACAGGCGTCGTAGTTCGGGCAGTCCGTACGCTGGCGACAGCCGGCCTCACACCGGTCCTCGCCGGCGCGGCCTTCGCGGGTGAAGATGGTCTTGAAGATGCTGTCGGTGCCGACGACGGTGTACTCCGGCGCCCGTTCCTCGAGGATATCGGTGATGCCCGCGCGCAACTGCTCGCCGAGCGCGTTCACGTGGTCGTAGACGTCGTTCTCGGCGGCGTACCGCAGGGTCTCCAGACCGGCGGCCATCGTCACGGGGTGGCCCGAGAAGGTGCCCGACTGGAACACGTCGCCGCCGGGCGTGAGGTGTTCGACGATTTCGGCGCGGCCGCCGACGGCGCCGACGGGGAAGCCGCCGCCGACGATCTTGCCGAGCGTCGTCAGGTCGGGCGTGATGCCGAACTCGCTCTGTGCACAGCCGAGGCCGCCGACCCGGAACCCCGTGATGACCTCGTCGAAGATCAACAGCGAGCCGTACTCGTCACACAGGTCACGCAGCGACGCGTGGAAGCCGTCGACCGGCATGACCACGCCCATGTTGCCCAGCATGGGTTCCGTGAGGACGGCCGCGATGTCGTCGCCGTGGGCCTCGAACACGTCGGCGACGGTGTCGGTGTCGTTGAACGGCACGGGGATCGTATGCTCGGCGAAGCTGTCGGGGATGCCCGGGGAGGAGGGCACGGCGCCCTCGGGGTCGCCCTCGACGAGCGTCGACTCTTGGGCGCCGTGGTAGCCTCCCTGCATGACGACGATCTTGTCCCGGCCGGTGTAGGCCCTCGCGAGACGAACCGCGGAGACCGTCGCCTCGGTCCCCGAGTTGACGAACCGGAGCATCTCCACGGAGGGAACGTGTCGGGCCACGAACTCCGCGAGTTCGACCTCCACCTCGGTGGGCGCCCCGTACATCGGCCCGGCGCTGGCGTGTGACTGGATCGCCGCCTCGACGGGGTCGGGGAGGTCGTGGCCGTACAGCAGCGGGCCATACCCCATCACGTAGTCGAGATAGCGGTTGCCGTCGGCGTCGACGACGTGTGCGCCGTCGCCGTCCTCGACGAAGAAGGGATACGGCATCGTCGCCCGCACCGACGAGTTGACGCCGCCGGGCAGGACCGACAGCGCCCGGTCGTACAGCTCCCGCGAGTTCTCGTGGGTCATACCTATCGCTGTGTACGGCGGCGGAAAGAATGTACTGGGTTGGAGAAGAGGTGCTCACCGCAACGGCGCCGGCGACGGAACTGTACCCACGGAGACCGTCTGCCGGGGCCGAGATGGTCGCAGTCGGGGTCGCGTTCAGCCGCGAAATCTCAGACCGCGTCGGGGCCCTCCTTGCCGGTCCGGACTTGGACCGCATTGTCGACGGGCAGGATGAAGATCTTGCCGTCGCCGGGTTCGCCCGTGTTCGCGCTCTCGCGGATCGCCTCCGCGACGTCCGCCGCGGGCACGTCCGCGACCACGCACTCGACTTTCACCTTCTGGTGGAGGTCGACGGTGTACTCCTCACCGCGCCACTGCCCTTTCTTCGCGGGCTGGGAGCCGCGGCCGGAGACGTTCGTCACGGTGATCGAGGGCGCGCCCACCTCGGCGATAGCCTGTTTCACGTCGCCCAGCATCTCCGGGCGGAGGATGGCGACGACCATCTTGATGTCGCGTTCGGCCTCGCCGCCGTCGGTCCGAATCTCCGGGCCGCCGTCGGTCCGAACTTCCTCGCCGCCGTCCGGCACCGCGTCGGGCTGGTCGCCGAACTCGGGGTAGGTGTCGACGCCGTGTTCGGCGACGTCGAGACCCTCACGCTCGTGGGCGGGGTCGACACGGGCCTGACCGATGGCCTTCAGGGCGCCGAACACCACCGCGGTCGCGACGATGGTCCAAGCGCCGATGACGGTGACGCTGACGATCTGTGCCAGCAGCACCTGCGTCGAGAAGCCGTTGATGGAGACGAACGGCAGCAGCACCGCACCGAGAGCGCCGGCGCTCCCGTGGACGGGGTAGACCGCACAGACGTCGTCGATCTTGAGCTTCCGCTCGACGAATTTGAAGACGAGGGGGAGCTGACCGCCGGCCAGCAGACCGACCAGCAGGGCGCCCCACCACGTCGACAGGTTGGTGATGCTCGTGATGCCGACGAGCCCGGCGAGCATCCCGTTGGCGACGTACAGCGTGTCGACTTTCTTCGTCTGGAGCAGCGAGACGCCGGCGGCCCCGATGGCGCCCGCACCCATCGCGAGCGTCGTCGTCAGCGCCACGCGGCCGACGGTTTCGGCGAACGAGCCCAGCGCGACGGAGCCTTCCTCGACGACGAACACCGTCGCCGCCGTGCCGACGTTGAAGCCGTACCAGCCGAAACAGAGGATGAGCGTCCCCAGCACGGCGAAGGTCATCGAGTGACCGGGGATGACGTTCGCGCTCCCGTCGTCGTTGTAGCGATCCATCCGCGGACCGAGGACCCACGCCGCCGTGAGCCCGGCGACGCCGCCCATCCCGTGGACGATCATGCCGCCCGCGAAGTCACTGAACCCGACGCCGAGCACCGACGAGAGGTAGCCGCCGCCCCACGTCAGGCCCGTCACGACGGGGTAGATGACCGCCGAGAGCAACACCGTGTACGTGACGTACGCACGGAGCTTTGCGCGGCCGGCGACGGCCCCGCTGACGATGGTCGCCGCCGTCATGGCGAACACCGCGCCGAACAGCCAGCCGATCCACGCGTCGGAGCCGCCGGTGATGTAGCCGAACGGACTGGAAGCTCCGCCGACCATCCCGGAGACGGCGGCGCCGATCAGGAAGTAGACGATGACGCCGATGCTCCAAGTCAGCATGTTCTTCGTCAACTGGTTGGCGACGTTCTTCGAGCGTACCTGCCCCGCCTCCAGCATGGCGAAGCCGGCGTGCATGAAGAAGATCAGGAAGGTGACGGTCAACACCCAGACGTTGTTGACGCCGGACACCAACGCCGAGGGGTCGACCTGTAGCGGCGTCAGCATTCGGCTTCCTCCGTGGACGGTGCTTCGTAATCAGTGCTTGGACAGACGTTCGCGTTTTGAGGTTTCCGTGCCATGTTCGTTCTCCGAATTGCGATAGAAGCTACTGTTACGACATAGTATAAGGGTTAGCGTTTACAAATGAAGATATAGCAGGGGTTTCGTGGATGTTCGTCCGGTTTAATAGCAGATAAGGGTTGTATAAGGTCGTAAGGTGTACACTATCGAAACGATATCCGGCGAATATTTTGACGTATGTAGTGTAAAACGAACTACCTGTCTCGCCCGGTCGGTTACGCGTCGCGGCAGTCGGGCGCGACGTCCTCGGCGAAGTACGTCACGATCAGGTCCGCCCCCGCACGCTTGAGCGAGAGCAGCGACTCCCGGGCGACGGCGTCTAGGTCGAGCCATCCCTTTTCGGCGGCGGCGTGGAGCATCGCGTACTCGCCGCTGACGTTGTAGGCGGCGACGGGGCGGTCGAACTCGCGCCGGACGGCGTTCACCACGTCGAGGTAGGGGAGACCTGGCTTCACCATCAGCACGTCCGCGCCCTGTTCGACGTCTAACTGCACCTCACGAAGCGCCTCCCGCGTGTTCGCGGGATCCATCTGGTAATGCCGCCGGTCGCCGAAGGCGGGGGCGCCATCGGCGGCGTCGCGGAAGGGGCCGTAGAAGGCGCTCTCGTATTTGGCCGCGTAGGACATGATCGCCACGTCGCTGAAGCCGGCGTCGTCAAGCGCCGTCCGGATGGCCCCGACCATCCCGTCGGTCATGCTCGACGGCGCGACCATCTCCGCCCCCGCCTCGGCGTGGGAGACGGCCGTCCGCGCCAGCAGGTCCAAGGTCGCGTCGTTGTCGACGGTCAGGGTCGGATCGTCGCGGGCGTCGGCTTCCAGTACCCCACAGTGGCCGTGGTCGGTGTACTCACAGAGACACACGTCGGTGATGACCGTCGCGTCCGTCGCGTCGGTGATGGCGCGGGTCGCCCGCTGAACGACGCCGTCCGACGCCCAAGCGCGCGAGCCCTCGTGATCCTTCGACTCCGGGATGCCGAAGAGCATGACGGCCTCGACGCCCGTCGCCAACACCTCCTCGACGCGGGCGACTGCCTCGTCGACGGGGACCCGTTCGTGGCCGGGCATCGACTCGATGGGCACCCGTTCGTCGGTCGTCGCGTCGACGAACACGGGGGCCACTAGGTCGGTTGCGCGGAGGTGGGTCTCGCTGACCAGCGAGCGGACGCCGTCCCGGCGGAGTCGCCGCGGGCGGTCTGTCTGGTCCATACGGGCACCTCGCCCGGGACGTCAAAAACCCCGTCGTTCCCGCGGACTCGCGGGCGACCCCGCCAGCCCCACGCCCACGGCGGAGACGCAACCGATTAGTCTCTCGGTGGTCCAAGACGAAGCGTGTTCGCGTCGCCGCTTCAGATCGCGCAACTCCCCGATGCCCTCCGAGAGTTGCTCGCCGCCGACTACGGCCTGCTGGTTCTGTTCGGCGTGTTCGTCCTCGAAGGGGCAATGTTGCTCTACGTCGTCCCGAGCGAACTCGTCGTTCCCGGTGCCCTCGCGCTCCTCGGGGGGTCCGTGGGGACGGCTGCTGTCGTCGTCGGCGTCGCCGTCGCCGGCGCGACGGTGGGGCAGTTCGCCCTGTTCACGCTGGCCAAGCGAGTCGGGCGGGAACGGCTCCTCGGCTCCCGATGGTTCCGCGTCAGTGACGACACGCTCGCCCGCTTCGAGGGGTGGTTCGACCGGTGGGGGCCGGTGATCGTCCCCGTGAGTAACACCCTCCTGTTTACGCGGGGCATGGTGACGGTACCCGCCGGCCTCGCCGGGATGGACGACCGACGGTTCGTGCTTCTCTCGGCGCTCGGCACCCTCTCCTTCGAGGCGATACTGGCCGGGCTCTACCTCTGGTTCGGGACGGTGTTGTGAGACGCCTCGCGTCGGCGATTCCGCGCGCGGGGACGGGGGGAGCGGTGGGGCCGGAGCGGGACGCGAGAAAGACTACTCGGTACGGTCGATATCGATCCGTTCGCGGAGTGCGGCAAGGTCGTCGGACTCCGCGAGCTCCTCCAGCCGCTCGCGAAAGTGATTCTCGCAGAGGCCGACGCGAATTCCCTCCTTCTCTGCCGCGTAGGCGGCCTCGCGATCACAGTAGTGGCACTTCATACCCACGGTAGGGGCTCCCGCCGGTTTAAGCCTGCGAATCCGGCAGACACGACGTGATCCGGGCGGCCGCGGCGGTATCGAGGCCGGCGCGACCGAGTCGGTCGTCGTGGGCGTCACTCCCCCCGGTCGCCAGCAGGTCGTGGCGTGCTATCACCGCGTCGAGACGCTCCGTCTCGACCCGGTGGTCGTACGGGTAGTACCGCTCGATTGCGTCGAGTTCGGGCGCCAGTTCGAGCGCCGCCGCCGGGTCGGCGTACCGAAACGGATGGGCCAGCGAGACGACCGGACAGGCCGTGGTCAGCAGGGAGAGGGCGCGGTCGACCGGTGGCACCTTCCGGGGGAGATAACAGGGGCCGTCGTCGCCGATGAGGCGCTCGAACGCGCCCGCGTAGTCGCAGTCGGCGTCGCTCTCCGCGACCGCTCGGGCGACGTGTGGGCGCCCGACGCCGGGTTCGAACGCCACGTCTAGGTCGACGCCGAGGCGCTCTTCGACCCGCGCCGTCATACGGCGGGCGCGCTCGATCCGGTCGCGTTGGAGGCGATCCAACTCCGCCCGTAGCGCCGCCGTCTCCTCGATGCCGTAGCCGAGCAGGTCGATCCGCCCCGTCGCCGTCTCTACTTGGAGTTCGATCCCTCGGATCACCGTGATCCCGTCGCGGACGGTCACGGGGGCATCGAGGTCCGGGTGGAGGCGGTCGTGGTCGGTGATCGCGACCGTCTCGACGCCCGCCGCACGCGCCGCAGACGGGAGAGCATCGAGAGACAGTCGCCCGTCGGAGACGGGCGTGTGCACGTGCAGATCGGCGACCACGTCCATACCTCCTCCTTGCCAGCCCCGCCGATAGGCCTTGCGACGGTGGCATGACACTTCGACACACGTCACTGATCGACAATTAAGGATGATTAAAGACTTGTCTCTCTCTAAGGTCGTGCATGGAAAACCATTATAGTTCTCCGGTGTCTCCACTCTGTTGATGAAGTTCAACGGCACTGGCGAAATGATCGACGCCCTCGAATTCCCCACAACCACCGACGAGATCATCGCCGAACACGGCGACCACGAACTCGAACTCCAGCGCGGAACCGAGCAGGTCGGCGAAGTGCTCGACCGACTCGCGACCGAGGAGTTCAACACGCCCGAGGAGGTCCGCCTCTCGGTTCGCTCGGCGGTCGGACACAAGGCCATCGGCCGACGCTTCTACAGCGACCGAGACCCGACGGCGCTCGGCGAGTCGGGGCCGACGCCGCTGTCGCTCTAGTCGAAGACCGACTCCAATTCTAGCGGTACCGATCCCTTCGTATAGCCCGTCGTCCGTCCGTCGGGTCGCATCCGGTAGACGACCGCCGGGCGGTGTCCCACGTCTGGCCGCGCTTGACTGACCGCCAGCCAGTCGTCGTCGGGGAACGACGAGCAGTCGACGAACAACACGACGCCGCCAGCGTGTGCCGACAGCTGTCCGTCCGTCTTCGTCTTCGCGGTGTCCCGGACGGCGGCGGCGGGGGTCCCCGCCGAGCGCTGGTTCGGCGGCAACGGCCGTGTCACCTCGACCAACGGCTGTTCACCCTCGTCGGTCCGGGCTTGGAAGTCGATGGAGTGGCCCGTCGTCACTTCGATCTCCGGCCGCGGCTCGTAGCCGGCGTCGACGAGCAGTTTCGCGGCGTGAAACTCACCCATGGTCGCCGCCATGCGTGTCAGATCTAAGTGCTCCGAGGTGCCGAGTTTGCCCGCCATCGTCTCGCGGTCCTCGTCGAGAACGCCCGTCGACAGAAACCGCTCGTAGAAGGTCAGCGCGTCGTCGCGGCCGGCGTCGGGAAATCCCGCCGCGTGTTCGTCGAAGAACTCGCGGGTCGTCCACCGGCCGTCCTTCGAGAGGAACACGGGGAGGAAAAACCACGAGAGATGGGGATAGGGTTCGAGCCACGGCGACTGCTCGTGTAGCTCCGCGCGGAGTTCGCGCTCCGCCCAGTCGGCGACGCCCGACGGCACCTCGGTAAAGCCGTACTTCTCGGTGCGCCAGAGGCTCGACGGCGTCTCCGTGTTGCCGAGCCAGTAGGCGCCGTCGTCGTTCCAGCAGAAAAGCGCAGTGTCGCCGTTGTCCACGTCGAACCGTCGGGCCTCGTAGCCCTCGGGGGGCTTGAACCAAGGGCGACGATTCGTCGCACCTAAGTTGCCGTCCAGCGGTTCGAACACCTCGGCGCGGACGCGGCCGTCCGTCCAGCGGCCGGGAGCGTGTCGAAAACGAAGAGGTCGTGCCACGGAGACGCTACGTCCCCGGACGATTTACGCGTTCCGCGTCGCTCTCCGCGGATCGTCCGTTACATATATATCTGGACGTGTCCAAGTCAGCATCTACCATGTCAATGGGTACCTATGACGAGGACGAACACGAGCGTCGCGCGCAGAAGACGGGGCAGGTCGACCTCTCCGACGACGACCGGTCGGAGTTCCGAGGGACCCTCTCGTACGAGTCCGGTGACTCCACCGAGGCGCTCCTCGATCAGTTCAAGCAACTCCAAGGCGAGTGACCTTCCGGTTCGCCTCGGCGGGCCCGTCGCTGCCGCCGACACCGTCGCGACGACGGTGGCAGTAACCGAGCCACCCCGACGACGGGCGCTGATCCCTAGGGCTTTGCCGTCCCGGCCCGTCCTCCGAGTATGAGCTCCGATCCCTGTGACGGCTGTGGGGCGGACGTCCCCGTCGCGGGCGGCGCCGGGAACTTCTGGACGTTCGAGGCCGAGACCACCGGCGGCGTCACGCTCGAACTCGCGGACGGCACCGAACATTTCCTCTGTTTCGACTGCATCGAACGCCTCCCGGACGACCGTGAGGTGACCGCCGACGACGTGGCGGCACTGTCCGACTAGCCCGCCGACGTTCGACAGTATTACCTGCGGCGCCCGGCTGTGGCCACCGTGGACCCCGAGCGCATCCCGCCTTCGTTTCCGGCCCCGTCGTTCCGTGGCAACCAGCGCGAGGCCTTGGCGGACATCCGCTCGGCCTTCGCCGCGGGCAACGACGTGGTACTCGTGCGCGCACCCACCGGGAGCGGGAAGTCGCTGCTCGCCCGCGCCGTCGCCGGAGCGGCCCGAACGCCTGCCGAAGCCGACCCCGCCGAGCCGACCGGCGCATACTACACTACGCCCCAAGTGTCACAGCTCGACGACGTGGCCGCGGACGACCTCCTCGACGACCTCAACGTGATCCGGGGGAAAGGCAACTACACCTGCATCCTCCCCGACGAGACGACGACGCCCGTCGACCGCGCGCCCTGTGCCCGGGAGTCGGGCTACGACTGCACGGTACAACACCGGTGTCCCTACTACGCCGACCGCGCCATCGCCTCCAATCGGTCTATCGCGGCGATGACACTCGCCTACTTCATGCAGACCGCCGGCTCGGAGGTGTTCGGTACCCGCGACGTGGTGGTGATCGACGAGGCTCACGGCCTCGCGGAGTGGGCGGAGATGTACGCCACCGTCGATCTCCGCCCCGACACCGTCCCGGTCTGGGACGAGGTGGGCGTGCCCGACGTGGACGGCGCCGCCGATCCGCTCGACCGGACGGCCCGCTTCGCCGAGACGCTCGCCGGCGTCTGTGAACGCGCCGCCGCGGAGTTGACCGCGTCGTCGGAGCTGACACCGGGCGAGGCCGCCCGTCGCGACCGGTTGCAGGACCTTCGCTCGGAACTTCAGTGGTTCGTCTCCGACTACCGCGACCCCACCAGCGCGACCACCTGGGTCGTCGACCAGCCCGACGGCGACGGGAGCGCAATCACGATCAAGCCACTCGACCCCGGACGATACCTCCACCACACCGTCTGGGACCGCGGAACCAAGTTCGCCCTCCTCTCGGCGACCATCTTGGATAAGGCGGCGTTCTGTCGCGGCGTCGGCCTCGACCCCTCGAATGTCGCGCTGGTCGACGTTCCACACACCTTCCCCTTGGAACACCGCCCGCTCTACGACGTGACCCAGGGAAAGATGACCTACGAACACCGCGACGAGACGCTGCCCGACGTGGCTCGTCTGCTGGTTCGGCTCATGGCGCGCCACCCGGACGAGAAGGGCCTCGTTCACTGTCACTCCTACGCGATCCAAGACCGACTGGCCGACCACTTGTCGGACTTCGGGGTCGACGCCCGCGTCCGCACCCACGACCGGGCGAACCGCGACCAAGCGCTCGCGGACTGGAAAGCCGTCGACGCCCCCGACGTCTTCCTCTCGGTGAAGATGGAGGAGGCGCTGGACCTGCGCGGTGACCTAGCCCGCTGGCAGGTGCTCTGTAAGGCCCCCTACCTCAACACGGCCGACTCGCGGGTGGCCCGTCGCTTGGAGGACGGACAGTGGGCGTGGTACTACCGGGTCGCCCTCCGGACGGTGATCCAAGCCGCGGGACGGATCGTGCGGGCGCCCGACGACCACGGCGCCACCTACCTCGCGGATTCGAGCCTCCTCGACCTCTTCGAACGTGCCCGGAGCGACACCCCGTCTTGGTTCGCCGACGCCGTGGATCGGATGCGTCGACCGACTCTCCCGTCGTTCGACCCCGCGGCGGCGCTCGACGGCACGGACACGTCGCCCGGCACACAGAGCGGCGGCCGGACTGCGCCCCCGTCCGGAACGGCGTCCGGCGGGTCCGACTCGAGTGATGGCGGCGACGATCACCCGTTGTCTGACGTGTGGGGCGAGTGATCCGTGGTATCGACTCTCAATAGATAATTGGTCATTTGTTCCCCTATCCACGTCAGAACCTATCACGAGACGCCTGCTGACCTAGAAAGGTTTAGGTACTCGCGGCTATTCGTCGGATATGTACCCAAATGCGTACCAACTCGATCGAGTCGTCGGTGATCCTGTATCGCAACGGCACGCTCACGCTCTCGCAGGCCGCGCGGCACGCGGGCTGTTCTAACGACGAGATGGCGAGCGCGGTGGATGCATACACACGGCGTGTGGGGACCGACGCCGACAGCGCCGACACCGACACCGAGGCCGGTAGCCGTGGCCTCCTCGCCGACGCCGACTAGTCGGGCAGAAGGTGGAGACCGGCCCGCGTCTTGACGACGGGGACCGTCTCCGCGTCCGCGTCGAAGAACGACGGGCGCGACACGGTCTTTGCCTCGTAGGTCTCCGGGTCGAGCACCTGCACCGCGTGGGCGTCCTCGACGGTCACCACCGTCGTCTCGACGGCGTCCTCGCGGGTCGTCAGCCGTCTGGCGGCGAGTTCCTCGTCGTCGAACGACGCCTCGTAGGGGTCGCCGGAGGCTAGGCGGACCCCTTTCAGATTCCCACTCACGCTCCGAACGAGCACTGGCCCCGCGTCGTCGTCCGGGGCGATCACGTCGCCGGGCGTGAACTTCGGCAGTCGTACCGCGTAGGTGACTCGGTAGACCTCGTTTCCGTCGCCGTCCTCGGTGACGAGGGTGGGATAGCTCTCGACGCTCCCGCCGAGTTCGCGGACGATCCGAGTTGCGACCCCTTCACCCATCTGTGTCGTGGAGATGCGGATGTCAACGCCGTCGTCGACCTCCTCGACCTCGGTGATGAAGGCGTTCCGATCGCCCGCCGACTCCCGGTCCCCGATGTACGCCTCCGCACGTTCGACGGCGCGATTCCGCTCCGCCGCTGTGGGCGTCCGGTCGGTGGCTCGTACTTGGACGATGGCGTTGTAGTAGCCGCCGGCGATGCGCCCACAGCGGTCGCAGGTGCCCCGGGATATCTTCACGGGGACGACGACCGACTCCTCGAGGGGTGTCTCGCGCACCACGCCGGTGAACTGGCAGTGCATCCGGATGGTGTTCTCGTCGACCTGTTCGGGGTCGACCGCCCACGTGACGTTTCGGGCGTCGACGTGTACGCCGAGGGCCTCCCGGACCTCGTCGACGGCTACGTCGGTGTAATCGCGGGCGTCGACGTCCACCCACCGGTTCCCCCGGTGGACGGCGCCACAGCCGGAACAGACCAAGACCTCGATCCGCTCGGGGGCGTCCACGAGCGCGAAGTCCTCGAAGTAACAGGCGTCACAGAGCCGGCGGTCCCGGTCGCGGGGTTCGCCGGGCAGTGGCTCCGCTCGCGTCGGCACCGGATCGCCACAGCGCGGACAGAACTCCCGGGACTCGGTGTCGCTCATCGCCAGATCGTAGTCGCCCGCGGCGGTTAAGCCCCGCGACACGCGGTCGGATGTCGATAACGTTTACCGGTGTCCGCACCTACCCTCAGGCATGGAGTGGAAACCCGACTGGGGCCTTCGAGGCCGGATGGTCCTGACGATGTTCCTCCTTTTTGTCCTCTACATCGTCTTCGTTGTGATCCTGTCGCGGTACATGGGGCTGTTCAGCGTCGTCCTCGTGATGGGGCTGTTCTCGCTGGGGCAGTTCTTCTTCAGCGACCGCCTCGCGCTGTACAGCATGGGCGCGAGACGCGTCGACGCCGACGAGTATCCGCGCCTGCACGCCACGATCGAGCGCCTCTGTCAGCAGGCTGACCTCCCGAAACCGGACGTCGCGGTCGCGGATACGAAGATGCCCAACGCCTTCGCCGCCGGCCGCTCGCAGCAGCACTCGACGGTCTGTGTCACCGAGGGCCTCCTCCGTACTCTCGACGAGGAGGAACTCGAAGGTGTGATGGCCCACGAACTCGCCCACGTGAAAAACCGGGACGTGATGGTGATGACGATTGCCTCCTTCCTCTCGACGCTCGCGTTCATGGTCGTCCGGTGGGGGTGGCTGTTCGGCGGCGGTCGCAACCGTCAGGGTGGGGGCGGCGTCGTCGTGGCGGTCCTCGTCTCCCTAGTCGTCTGGGTCGTCTCCTTCCTGCTTGTCCGGGCGCTCTCGCGGTACCGCGAGTACGCCGCCGACCGGGGGGCCGCCGCGATCACCGGCCGTCCCTCGGCGCTCGCCTCGGCGCTTTTGAAGATCTCCGGGCGGATGGACGACGTCCCCGACCGCGACCTCCGTGAGCAGTCCGAGATGAACGCCTTCTTCGTCATCCCGCTCCGGAACGGCGTCGTCGGCCGCCTGTTCTCGACTCACCCGTCGACCGAGAAGCGTGTCGACCGCCTGCGCGACCTCGAAGGCGAGATGGAACGGCGCTGATGGGCCTGTTCGATGCGCTCCGGTCGGTCCTCGGCGTCCGTACCGACGCCGACGCGACCCGCGAGGCCGACCCCGAGGATCTGTTCGGCATGAGTACCGCCTATCTCACGATGGAGGCCGACCTCGATTTCGCCCCCGTCGACGCCGCGGCGCTCTGTTTTTCCGCCGTCGACAGCACCGACTTCGACGCGACGGTCGACGACGTCGAGGAGATCCTTCACGCCGGCGAGGCCGAGACGGGGACCCGTTTCTACCGCCACACGGACGATCACGGCTACCACTGGGTCGTCCTCGAGGACGACGACCCCGAGGACTTGGTGACGAGCGTCCACTTCGTGGCCGACACGTTCGTCGAGCAGGGATACGGCTCCCGCCTCCTCGCGGCGGTGTTCGGCTTCGAACGCCCCCGCGACGACGCCCGCGCGTACTGGATCTACTCCTTCCGCCGCGGGGCGTACTACCCCTTCGCCCCGCGGTCGGGTCGTGACCGTGACAACCGTCTGGAGTTCAAACTCCGGTCCGTCCTCGACGGCGAACTCGACGTGGAGGACGACGAGAGTTACTGGTATCCGCTGTGGCCCGACGACGACGGCGGCCATCCGTGGGCGTAGCGCGCAACCCCAGCTAAACTCTTGCGTTCCGTGATACCGAGGCCCACGCCGTCGTGCCGTTTTACTTTCACCACGGTGTTAACGAGGCTTTATGTGCGGAGGGGCACAAGCGGAGTCACATGGCAGAAGACGACCTCGAGAACCTTCCGGGAGTCGGCCCGGCGACGGCCGACAAGCTGACCGATGCGGGCTTCGAGAGCTATCAGAGCATCGCGGTAGCGAGTCCTGCGGAGCTCTCCAACACGGCCGACATCGGTGAATCGACGGCGAGTGATATCATCAACGCGGCCCGCGAGGCGGCGGACATCGGCGGGTTCGAGAGCGGGGCGGCCGTGCTCGAACGACGCGAACAGATCGGCAAGCTCACGTGGAACGTCTCCGAAGTCGACGACCTACTCGGCGGCGGCGTCGAGACCCAGTCCATCACCGAGGTGTACGGCGAGTTCGGCGCCGGCAAGTCCCAAGTCACCCACCAGCTGTCGGTCAACGTCCAGTTGCCTACCGAGTACGGCGGTCTCCGCGGAAGCGCCATCTTCGTCGACAGCGAGGACACGTTCCGTCCCGAGCGCATCGACGACATGGTCCGGGGTCTCGACGACGAGATCATCCAAGCGACGATGGACGACCGCGACATCGAAGGGTCGCCCGGCGACGAGGACGCGATGGAGGCACTCGTCACCGACGTACTCGACAAGATCCACGTCGCCAAGGCGTTCAACTCCAACCACCAGATCCTGCTCGCCGAGAAGGCAAAGGAACTCGCGAGCGAACACGAGGACACCGAGTGGCCCGTTCGCCTCCTGAACGTCGACTCCCTCACCGCACACTTCCGTGCGGAGTACGTCGGTCGGGGCGAACTCGCGGACCGCCAGCAGAAACTCAACAAACACCTCCACGACCTGATGCGGATCGGCGACCTCTACAACACGGCCGTCCTCGTCACCAACCAAGTCGCCTCGAACCCCGACTCCTACTTCGGCGACCCGACCCAGCCTATCGGGGGCAACATCCTCGGCCACACCTCGACGTTCCGGATGTATCTGCGGAAGTCGAAAGGCGACAAGCGGATCGTCCGCCTCGTCGACGCGCCCAACCTCGCCGACGGCGAGGCCGTGATGCGCGTCAAAGACGAGGGGCTCGTCCCGGAGTAGGCGCGATCTAGGTTTCCCACACTATTGTACTCACCGTACAATTTTACGTGGTAGCGGCACGTCGTTCGACTCGGTGATCGATCAATGACCGAACGGATCGTCGTCCTCGGCGGGGGGACCGGAGGCACCGTCCTCGCGAACAAGCTCGCATCGAAGCTCGACACCGGGGACGCGGCGGTGACGCTCGTCGACGAGACCGGCGTCCACGTCTACAAGCCCGTCTGGCTCTACGTGGCCTTCGGCGACGCGGAGCCGGCGGACGACGAGATGGTGTCGTCGGTGGCGGGCACCGCCGGATCACTAGGTGAACTGGCCGACAAAGCGGCGGAGCCGGAGACGATTCGGGGAGCGCGGACGCTCCTGCGAGCGCTCGGCGACGCGGGTGACCCCGAGACGACCTATCGGGCGGTTGGTGTCGTCGGCCTCCTGCGGGCGCTCCGCGATCCGGAGGTCAAGCGCGGACTGGCGTTCCTAGTGGCGCTCGCGCGAGGGATCGGGCGAGAACTGGAGCGGGGAGAGGAGTAAGGCTACTCCTCGGTGGTCGTTTCGTCGATGTCGAGGTCGCCCTCGTGGATCTTCGCGCCGTCCTGAATCACTTTCTCCGCGAGGACGGCGCATTTGATCCGCATGGGGCTGATGTCGACGCCGAGCATCTCCACCACGTCGTCACGGTCCATCTCGGCGAGTTCGCCGAGCGTCGTGCCCGGGAGACGCTCGGTGAGCATGCTCGCGCTCGCTTGGCTGATAGCACACCCGTCGCCGGAGAAGCTCACGTAGTCGATGGTCTCACCGTCGTCGTCGAGGCGCACGTCGATCTTGATCGTGTCGCCACACGACGGGTTCTCGCCGACGTGGGTGAACGTGGGATCCTCGAGTTCCCCGTGGTTGCGGGGGTTCTTGTAGTGATCGAGGATCTGCTGTCGGTACATATCCGATCCCATACCCATGAGTGGCTTCTGGTAGGGTACTTTCGCGTAAAAGGATTCCGGGGTACGGGGAGTCGTGCGGGCCACTGTGAGCCGGTTTCGGGTCGCGTTAGGCCGCGGCTGCCTCGCCGGCGTCCTCGTAGGCTTGGAGGAGTTCGCGGTATCGGTTACGGATGGTGACCTCGCTGATGTCGGCCACCTCGCTCACGTCTCGCTGGGTGATCTCCTCGTTGGTGAGCAGCGGCGCGGCGTAGACGGCAGCGGCCGCGAGGCCGACCGGGTTCTTGCCGCTGTGGAGCCCGCGTTCCTTGGCCGCGTCGAGCATCCGCCGTGCTAGTCGGTCGGCCTCGTCCGAGAGGTCGAGATCCGACGTGAATCGGGTGACGTAGCTCACCGGGTCGGCCGGGGCGACTTCGAGGTTGAGTTCCCGCACCACGTACCGGTAGGTTCGCTTGAACTCGCGCTCCTCGACCCGGCTGACGCGGGCCATCTCGTCGATGGTCCGCGGGACGCCCGCCTGCCTAGCGGCGGCATAGAGCGCGCTGGTGGCGACACCCTCGATGGAACGTCCCGGCAGGAGGTCGTCCTCCAGCGCCCGCCGGTAGATAACACTCGCGGTCTCGCGGACGTTCTCGGGGAGGCCAAGCGCCGAGGCCATGCGGTCGATTTCACCGAGGGCCTGCCGCAGGTTGCGCTCTTGATGGTCTTGGGTCTGGAACCGTCGGTTCCACGTTCGCAGGCGCTGCATCTTCTCGCGCTGGCGCGAACTCAGCGCCTTTCCGTAGGCGTCCTTGTCCTGCCAGTCGATCGTCGTCGACAGCCCCTTGTCGTGCATCATCTTCGTCGTCGGCGAGCCGACCCGCGATTTCTCGTCGCGCTCCCGGGCGTCGAAGGCCCGCCACTCGGGGCCGCGGTCCACCTCGTCGGCCTCGACGATGAGCCCACACTCGCTACAGGCAGTCTCGCCGTGCTCCTCGTCGGTCACCAGCGCGCCGCCACACTCGGGACAGACGTGTTCGGTCGTCGACTCTTCGTGCTCTCGAATCTCTGTACTCTCGGTCGTCCAGATACGTGCTTCTGTCATGATGGGGTAATCGCCACCGACGGCCGAGGCGGGGACCGTGCCGCCGTGGCGGTTCTTAACACATAGTTAGTGTTCTACATATATAAAACCACTGCTGAAATGCGCGAGAGTACATAAACAACCCGCAGTTCGTGACAGCGAACGTACAATATCGGTGGTCGAGAAAATACGAACGATAATAAATGATGGGGTGGCGAATCGCGGCGCCGGTCGACGTGACACGGGGTCGTGAGCGGCGAGCGCTCGACGGTTACTCGCTCTGGATGCGCGGCGCGAGCATGAACGTCACCTGTCCTAGACCTTCGGCGAACTCGTAGTGGAGCTTTACCGGGAACTCCTCACCCAGTTCGATCGTCACCTCGGCGTCGCCGGGGATGGCCTTGTTCATGTCCTTGAGATAGTCGAGCGAGAACAGCGAGTCGGCCGGGCCGGCCTCTAGGTGGATGAGATCTTCGGGCCCCATCTTGAAGTCGACGTCGTCGGTGTCGCCCTCGGCCTCGATGTGGAACGTCTCGGCCCCCTCGTCGACACGCAGGTCGATATGATCGGAGACCATATCGGCGGCGGTGATGCCGCGGTCGAGTTGGTTACCCTCGACGACGATCTGTGCGGGCAGATCGAGGTCGGGGATGTCCGGCTCTTGGCGGATCGAGTCGGGGTCGATGAGCGCCAGCGTATACGAGAGTCCGTCGATCCGGATGTGGAGTTTGCGGGTCTCCTCGTCGAGTTCGAGGTGGACGAGGTCGCCGGCGTTGCCCATCCCCGCGATATCCTCGAGTCGGGCGAGGTTGACACCGATGACGCCGCCGTCGGCCTCGTAGGACTCGAACGCCGCGGCGTCCAGCGAGAGATCGACCATCCCCACGTTCGCCGGATCGACTGCCCGAATCGACAGGCCGTCCTCGTTGAGCCGAACCTTACACTCGTCGACCAGCACGCTCACGGAGTCGAGGGCGTCCCGGAGCGTCGACGCGCTCACGATGGCCTTGAACATGTACCAGGTGGTACGCCCCGGGCGTTAAAAATACCCGCTGTTCGTCGCGGGCGAGCGCGCGTGCCTGCGTTCCGGTTTATACGAATACCCCGACGACGAACGAAACTTGGTTAACCAAGCATACCTGCTATGAACCTTCGTTGGAAACTCCCGTACGCTCTATGGCCATCATCGTCGAACTGCGAATACCGACCCACCAGTTCGAGTTCGGTCGGCGACTCCCGGTCGGTTCCGGAGAGACCGAACTCGAACGGGTGAACGCAGTGGAAGACGGTTCGGCGCCGGTCTTCTCGCTGTCCGACCTTGCCACCGACCGCTCCAACGGCCGCGACCCGTTCGCCGACACGGACGGCTACCGGTTCGAACCCGTCGACGTGTCCGGGGACTGTTCACTCCGTCTCGTCTCGTGGGACTCCGAGGCCGAACCCTTCTTTCGACTCCTCGACGAGCACGGTGGCTCCATCCGCCGCGGCACGGGTGCCTCGGAGGCGTGGACGTTCGAGGCGGTGTTCCCGAGTCACGACGACTTCTCTGCGTTTCGATCCGCCACCGAGGACCTCGACGCGACTATCGAAATCGAGCGCGTCTACAACCCCACCTCGGGGACCGGCGCTTGGTACGGGCTGACGCCCAGACAGCGACGAACGCTCGAACTCGCCGTCGACCGCGGCTACTACGATATCCCCCGGCGCTGTACCACCATCGAACTGGCCGACGAACTCGGCATCTCGGATCAGGCCGTCACCGAGCGACTGCGCCGCGGCATCGTGACCTTCGTCACCAACGCCCTGTTGTCCGAAGACGGGTGACGATTCTCTCCTCCCGTGAACGGCCGCGCCGAGGCGACACTGGAGTCGTCGGTGGCCAAGGCGACCTCTAGCGACGGATCGAGACTACGCATCCGACGTGCATATCCGGGTCGACCGCCTCGGTTCGTGTATGAACGTGGACACACATCCGTCGGCCGCCCGTTCGCGGCCGCATCGTCCGGTGAGTCGCCCATGACCGGTCGCGACGAGTACTACAACCGCTCGAAACAGGAGGGGTATCGTGCTCGGTCGGCCTACAAGCTCAAACAGCTCGACGAGGCGGCGGGCCTGCTCGCCCCGGGCAACGTCGTCGTCGACCTCGGGGCGGCGCCAGGCGGCTGGCTCCAAGTCGCCGCCGAGGCGGTCGGCGAGAGCGGCACCGTCGTCGGTGTCGACCGCCAGCGCATCCGGCCGCTCGATCACGACGTCGTCGAGACGCTCCGGGGCGACATGACCGAGGCCGAGACGGTCGACCGCCTCCGCGAGACCGTCGGCGACGCCGGCGCCGACGCCGTCGTCTCCGACATGGCGCCGAACATGACCGGCGAGTACTCCGTCGACCACGCCCGGTCGATCCACCTCGCCCGGCAGGCCCTCGGCGTCGCCGAGGACGTCCTCGCGCCGGGTGGCGACCTAGTCGTGAAGGCCTTCGACGGCCCGGACCTCGCGGCCCTCCGTACCGACATGGACGACACCTTCGAGTACGTGCGCTCGATCCGGCCCGACGCCTCCCGAGACTCGTCCTCGGAGGTGTATCTCGTCGCCAAGGGGTATCTCACGGCGCCAATCGCCGCCGGCGACGAACTCGTCGTCGACGTCGTCGACCGCGGCGACGAGGGCGACGGGATCGCCCGCGTCGACGGCTTCACGGTCTTCGTCCCCGACGCCGAGGTGGGCGACCGGGTCGACGTGCGGATCGACGAGGTCAAGCCGCGCTTTGCCTTCGCCGAGCGGGTCTGAGCGGGCGCCCCCGGATTACTCGCGCTCGGGGTCGCCCGTTGTGGCGGCCGCGGCCTTCGCGGCCGCGTCAGCCCGCGAGCGCACGAGGCCAACCACGGCGTACACGAACGGCGTGTCGACCAGTGCGATGAGCAGTTTGAGGAGATACTGGCCGAGCATCAGCCCGACGACGAGGGACCACGGCGTCGGGGTGCCGATGCCCGCGTACCGCGGCAGGAGGTAGAAGGCGACACCAACGAAGATGACGGTGTCGATGGCTTGGCTCGTCCCCGTCGAGACGACGTTCCGGAGCCAGAGGAAGTCGCCGTCGGTCGCCTCGCGGAGCCGGTGGAAGACGAACACGTCCCAGTTCTGGCTGACGAGGTAGGCAAGCAGGCTGCCCGCGACGATGTTCGTGCTCGCGCCGAGCACCGCGGCAAACTGTGCGGGGTCGACCGGCGAGTTCGGCGACGCCGGCGCTAGGATGGTCGACCACACCAGCGCCAGTAGCACGAAGTTCATGACGAAGGCGACGTTCACCATGACCTGTGCCGCCCGCCGGCCGTACAGCTCCGCGTAGCAGTCCGAGGCCAAGAAGGTGAGCGCGTACGCCAGCGCCGCCCCGGGCAGGCTGACAGTCGCGCCGACCCGCGGTAGCGCGACCGGCAGCGGAACGGCGAGTACCTTCGAGGCGGTCAACTGCGCTGTCACCAGCGCCGTCACGAACAGCGCGAGGATGGCGACACGGCCCACCGGCAACGCGTCCCGACTGCCGTTCATTCGTCGGACTCCAGACGCCCGTGTCTGGCGTCGATTTCGTCGAGCAGATCCAGATTCTTCCGGACCGACGCCCGAATCGCGTCGCTCCGGTTCACGAACTTCCCGTCCTCGCCGACGTGCTCGTCGAGGTCGGCCAAGAGTTCGTCCGGAATCTCGACGCTGATCTTGGTCACGCTACTCCCCCCGATCCGCGCCCGATCACACGTGCTAATATTCCCATGGTGTTCTCTCGGGCATATTCCCCGATGGAGGATTTAAACGCGACGGCTTCACCGCGTGATACGGGCCCCACTCCCTATCTATTTGCCCGCCGCCCGACGTAACGTAGCCACGACATGACCGACGCGTCCATCGAAGCCATCACCGCACGCGAAATTCTCGACAATCGCTTGGAGCCGACGTTGCGGGTCACCGTCGAGACGGCCGCCGGCACCGGCCGGGCCGACGTTCCCCGGGGTCGCTCTCGTGGCGACCACGAGGCCGTCGACCTGCGGGACGGTGGCGACCGGTATCGGGGCCGGGGGGTTCGGCAGGCGGCCGCACACGTCGAGGAGCGCATCGCGCCCGCGCTCGTCGGCCACGACGCCACCGCCCAGCGGACCGTCGACGCCCGCCTCGATGCGCTCGACGACCCCGACGATCCGCTCGGCGGCAACGCCACCACGGGCGTCTCGCTGGCCGTTCTCCGGGCCGGGGCGGTGGCGACCGACCAACCCCTCTACCGCTACGTCGGCGGCGCCGACACGCACGTCCTCCCGCTCCCCTTTTTCGACATGATCGAGGGCGGCGAACTCGCAGGCGGCGACCTTCCCTTCCAAGAACACCAAGTCGTCCCCGTCGGCGCCGACTCCGTCGCCGAGGCGGTCCGGATGGCCGCCGAGGTGTACTACGAACTCGGCGACATCGTCCGCGCGGAGTACGGCGAGGCGTCGCTCAACGTCGGCGCCGAAGGAGGGTACAACCCGACCGGCGTCGACGATCCGCGGACGGCCTTCGACCTCGAACTCCGAGCCATCGAGGCGTGTGGCTACGACGGTGAGTTCGCCCTCGCGGCGGACGTCGCCGCCTCTCACTTCTACGACCCCGAGACGGAGACCTACGCCCTTCTCGGCGACCGTCTCTCTCGGGCGGAGCTTCTCGCGTTCTACGAGGAACTCGTCGACACCTACCCCGTCGTCTCGCTGGAGGATCCGCTGGACCAGAACGACTTCGACGGCTACGTCGACCTAACCGACCGCCTCGACGTGCAAGTCGTCGGCGACGACCTCTTCGTCACAACCCCCGACCGACTGCGGCGGGGGATCGACCGCGGTGCCGCGACCGCCCTCCTCTGGAAGGTGAACCAAGTCGGAACCGTCACAGCGGCACGCGAGGCGTCGCGGCTAGCCACCCGGAACGGCTACGCGGTGCAGGTGTCGGAACGCTCCGGACAGACCCCCGACACGTGGCTCGCTGATCTCGCGGTCGGCCTCGGCGCCGGGCAGATCAAGACCGGCGTGACCCGCGGCGAGCGCACCGAACAGTACAACCGCCTCCTCGCAATCGAGACCGAACTGGGTGACGCCGCGACGTTCGGCCCGCCCACCGAGGGGACGCTCGACCCGTGACGACCGTCCGCAACCGGTCGGCGCTCGTCGACCACGGCAACGTCGCGGCCAGACGGGCCCTCCTCGATATCGCGTCCGCGGCCGTCGACGCCGTCCACCCCCGTCAGACCGTCCCCACGGCCGTGACCCGCGACGGTGACCGCCTTCGGATCGGCGAGCGAACCGTCGACCTCGGAGCCGTCGACGAGGTCTACCTCCTCGCGGCGGGCAAGGGGTCGGCCGCCGTCGCCGCGGCACTGCGTGCTCGGCTCGGGGACCGCCTCACCGACGGTGTCGTCGCCGAGAAGGCTGGTGGCGAGCGCGCCCTCGACGGCCTCACGGTCGTCGGCGCCGGGCATCCCGTCCCCGATGCCGAGAGCCTGCGGGCCGGCCGGCTGATCGGCGACCTCGCCGACGCGGCGGGGCCGGACGACCTAGTGCTTGCCGCCGTCACCGGCGGTGCCTCGGCGACGCTCGCCGCCCCCGCCGACGACCTCTCGCTTTCCGACCTCGCGGACACGACCGATCGACTCCTGCGGGCGGGCCTCCGGATCGACGAGATCAACGCCGTCAGGAAACACTGCTCGACGCTCAAGGACGGCCGGCTCGCCCAGCGGGTCGCGCCGGCGACGCTCGCGACGCTCGTCGTCGTCGACGAACCCGCCGGCGACCCTTGGGGGCCGACCGTCGGCGACGGGTCGACGTTCGCCGACGCGCTCGCCGTCCTCGACCGTCACGGCCTGACTGACGCCGTCCCGCCGGCGGTCCCCCAGCACCTCCGCCGCGGCCGGGACGGCGCGGTCTCCGAGACGCCCGGGACGACCGACGGCGACGTCCTCGTCCTCGCTGGACCCACCGACCTCGTCGAGGCCGCTCGGGATCGGGCCGCCGGCCGCGGCTACGAGCCGCTGATCCTCTCCTCGACGGTCGAAGGCGAGAGCCGCGAGGTGGCGACCTGTCTGGCGGCGCTCGCCCGCGAGGCGGCGACCCACGGGCGGCCGGCCACCCCACCGTGCGTGTTGATCTCGGGCGGCGAGACGACCGTCCGGGTCGGTGAAGACGCCGGTGCGGGCGGCCCGAACCAAGAGTTCGCCCTCCGGTCGGCGGTCGCCCTCGCCGACGAGCCGCGGGTGACGACGCTCGCGCTCGGCACCGACGGCACCGACGGCCCGACCGCCGTCGCCGGTGGACTCGTAGATCACACGACGGTGTCCCGCCTCGACGCGTCGGGGCTCGATCCCGTCGCTCACCTCGACCGACACGACGCGACGCCGGCGCTCCGAGCCGTCGACGACGCGGTGGTGACGGGCCCTACGGGGACGAACGTGATGGATCTCCGCCTGACGCTCGTCGAGACGTGAGGCGCGGTCACACCTCGGCGTCGGCGCTCGCCTCGCTGTCGGCCGAGTCGCGTCCGGAGAGGTTGCGGCGACCGCCGAGTGTCACCACGAACAACACGGCGATACCGACGCCGTAGGCGACCATCAGCGGGATAGTGACGAGGAACATCGTCATCACGTCCGCGGGGGTGGCGACGGCGGCGAACGCTAACACCCCGACGGTCACCTCGCGCCAGCGGTCGCGCATGGACCGATAGGAGACGCCCGCGGCGTTGAGCAGGAGCATGAGCACGGGCACGTCGGTTAGGAGGCCGATGCCTGCGGTGGTGAAAAAGATGAGCCAGAAGAAGTTGGTGATGCGGTAGGCGATGACCATCTCGGCCCGGACGCCCTCGGCGACGAGATAGGAGATGACCGTCGGGGCGACGGTGGTGTATCCGAGGGCGAACCCGCCGAACAGGCCGACGACGAGGGCCGCGACCCACCCGAATATGACGTTCCGGTTGCCGCGGACGAACCCGCGCTCCCGGAGCGCCGGCCACGCGTAGTACGCCACTATCGGGGCGGTGACGAGGACGGCGATCAGCGTCGAGAACTTCACTTCGAAGATCAGCGCCTCCATGGGGTGGAGGGCCACCACCTCGATCCGGTCGGCGGCGGTCACTTGGTCGGGCAACTGCGAGAGGAACTGCTCGAAGACGCGGCCGATTCCGCCGGTGTAGAGCCACCCGAACGTCGACGCGAGGACGATTCCAAAGACGGCTGCGATCCGGAAGGCCCGCGAGGTGAGCGAGTCGAGGATGAACGCGATGTCGGTGTAGTAGCCGCCGACGTCGTCCTCGTCGGCCTCACCGCCGGTGAACTCGTCGAGGAAGGTCCCGCCGGCGCGACTCGCCCGGTCACCCAGTTCCTCGGTCGTCGACTGCGGGGCGTCGCTACTGCCGTCGCCGTCGCCGTCACCGTCGCTCTCGGCCGCCCGCCGCTCTTCGGCCTCGTCGAACCGGTCGAGGATCGCCCCGGCTTTCTCCTTCCGGTCGTCGTCCATCGCCTCGTTGGCCATCGTCAGCGCCTCCTCCTCGCTCAGGTCGGCGAACGCCTCGGGCGGCGCCGCCCTGATTCCGTCGGCGTCGAGTTCTCCGAGGTCGATCTCCGTCGGCTCGCCGACTGTGACGGGGTCGACCGCGGCGTCGAGTTCGGCGTACACGTAGTACATGAACCCGACGGCGCCGGCTAGGACCGCCCCGACCGACGCCCACACCGCGAGGGCGACTGTCCGGCCCGCCGGGAGCGTCGATCCGGGTTCCAAGAAGCGACGACCGCTCCCCAGCCGCGCTAGCAGGTCGTTGGCGAGGGCGAGGCCGCCGTAGGTGTAGAAGCCGTACACTAGAAGGCCGCCGACGACACCGATCCCGGCGATGACGTTCCAGTGGCGTCCGGCGGCCGTCCACACGTCGAGGCGCTCGCTGCCGCGCTTGGCCGTCACCACGAGCTTCGAGAGATAGAGGCTGAACCCGTAGAGGACGAGCATCGGCGCCGCCCACATGAGTTGCGTGAACGGGTCCGGCGGCGTGAACAGCGCGCCGGCGGCGACCATGGCGACGGTGGCGTACCGCCAGCGGTCGCGGAACGTCTCGTAGGGGACGATTTCGGTGTACGAGAGGGCGCTCATCGCCAGCGGCAACTGTGCTGCTATGCCGAAAGAGAGCGTCAGCAGGAAGATGAACTGCGCCCAGAGGACGATAGAGTAGGTCGGCCGGAATCCCGCGGAGATGGCGTTGTTCGCGAGAAAGGAGAACATCACGGGGAAGAAGACGACGTAGCCGTAGACGAGACCGGCTACGAACAGTGTCGCCGAGAGCAGGCCGCCGGCAGCGATCTTCCACCGTGCCACCGGCGACGACGGCCACCAGCCGCGCTCTTCGAGGGCGTCGCGCGAGAAGTAAATGAAGACGGGAATCGCCATGATGATCCCGGTGACGAGGCCGATCTTCGCCTGTAGGAGGATCACGTCGAACGGCGTCTGGGCGATGATCTGGAGTTCCTCGGCGGTCACCGCGGACATCCGCGCCTCGGTGACGTTGCGCAGGAACTCCCAGATGTAGAGCCGGAGGGCATAGAACGAGCCGATGAACCCGACGAGGAAGACGATGAACACCTTCTGGAGGTCCTTCTGGGCGGAGCGGAGCATCGCACCGGCCGTCTCCCGCCCGGCGTCCAACGTCTGACGGGTGTCCTCGTCAAGCGCACTCGACATGCTACATCGAACCCGTCTCGTCGTCATCAATCTTTTCTCTCCGGGCCCGCCCGGGTCGGGGCGTCTCGTCCCTCGATCCGATGGAAAAAGGCCTATAACAGCCGGGGGGATACTTCGGGTGAATGGCTGAGGACTCGGAGCCGGACACGCCGTCCGAGGCGGCGGCGGACGGCGATCCGGACGCGGAAGACGCCGCTGTGGATCCCGCCGACAGCCCCGGGACCGCGGCGTCCGACGACGACGCCGGGCCCGGATCCGTTCCCGACGCCGACGATCCGGCGCTCGATTCCGACACCGACACCGTCTACTCGCCGGCGGATGCCCCCGAGGCCGGCGGCTCCATCGAGGACTACCTCGACGACGAGTCTTCACTCACCGCCGACGAGACGGCCCCCGAAGGGGCGACGGGGACCGACGACCCCTTCGACATCGACGAGCGTCGGAGCGTCTCCGACGCCGTCGGCGCCCCCGCTCCGGACGAGGCACTCGACGAGGATCCGGAACTTGAACTCGCCCCAGAGGTGACCGCCGACGCCGAGACGGAGACTGACGCCGAGTCGGCGGACCGAGACCCCGACGACGGGGCGCCCGACGGGGCGGCTCCAACCGGTCGCGACCTGCGCGACAGCACGGCCCCGCAGGGCTGGACCCGCGAGGACGACACGGACGAGGCCGACACCGGAGCGACGCCGCCGCCCGATCCAGTGGAGACCGCCGACAGCGCCGATCCGGCCGCCGAGAGCTCCGATACGACGCCCGCGACGACCGGCGGCTCCGTCGTCGGCGACGAGACGTCCGTCGAGCCACAGCCACCGTCGGCACCCGATCCGTCGAGCGACGTCGACGACGGCCTCGTCGGCGAGGGGCCGGCCTCGGACGAGGAGATGCCCCTCGCCGCCCACATCGAGGAGATGGTGCGCCGGCTGGCAGTCGTCCTCGTCGTCGGTGGTGTCGTCGCCCTCGGGGTCTTTCCCATCGCCGACAACGTCATCAACTACCTCTGGAACGCTCACATCCCGGGGGCGGCGACGAACCCCGATCTGCGGCCGCGTCTGTACGGTCCGCTCGAACTCCTGCTCACCGAACTGAAGGTCGCCGCGCTGGCCGGCTTCGTCGTCGGTCTTCCTGTCGCCGTCTACGAAACGTACCTATTCATGCGCCCCGGTCTGTTCCCGCGCGAACGTCGCTACTACCTCGCTGCCGTCCCGACCAGCCTCGTGTTGGCGCTGATCGGCGTCGGCTTCGCCCACTTCGTCGTCCTCCCCGCCATCTTCGCGTACTTCACCGTCTACACCGAGCAGTCGGTCGAACTCATCGCCTTCGGACTCAAGGAGACGTTCGGCCTCATCCTCGTGCTCATGGGCTATATGGCCCTCGTCTTCCAGATCCCGCTGTTCATCATGCTCGCGATCATGATGAATCTCACCACTAGGGAGTGGCTCGAAGGCCGGCGCCTGCTGTTCTGGGGTGGGTTCCTCGGCATCTCTTTCCTCGTCAGCCCCGACCCGACGGGGATGGCGCCGATCATCGTCGCGGCGACGATGATCACGCTGTTCGAGGGGACTCTCGCCTTGCTCCGGTGGACCGGAAACTGACCCGTGTGATCGATTGACGAACCGAGTCCCGGGGTGTCGTCCGGTCTCGTCCCGAGGAACGCTCTTGTCGGAGACAGCCGTAACGGCTGTCATGACCACCATTTTGCTCACCAGACACGGCGAGACGGCGTGGAACCGCGAGGGTCGTCTCCAAGGCTGGGCACCGACGCCACTGACCGACCGCGGGCACGCACAGTCGCGAGCCCTCGCCGACGCCGTCGCCGCCGACTACGACGTGGATCGCGTCCTCGCCTCGGATCTCCAGCGGGCCAAACGAACCGCCACCCACCTCGCCGAGCGCGTGGACTGTGAGCCGACCTTCGAGTCGACATGGCGCGAACGCGACTTCGGGCGCTACCAAGGCCTGCCCCACGAGACGATGTTCGAGGACCACGAGCGTCTCTCGCTCCGCCGTGCCGGCCACGACGCGGTGGACGCCCGCCCGGAGAGCGGCGAGAGCCTTCGAGACGTGCGGGAACGCGTTCTCTCCGGTTGGGAGCGACTCCTCGCCGAGAGCGGCCCCGCAGAGACGGTGGCCGTCGTCTCTCACGGCGGTCCGCTCTCCTTACTTCTTGGCGCCGTCGAGGGCCGAAGCGTCGTCTCGGCGGTCGTCGACGGAGAACATGCCAACTGCGGGCTGAACGAACTCCGCGTGACCGACGGCCGGACGCGGCTGATCGCGGAGAATCGAACCGACTTCCTCGACGGCGTCTCGGCGTAGGTGATTCTCGGCCGACGCCCGTCGTCGCTCAGTCCTCGCCGGTGGGATACTCTTGGGCGAACACGTCGGCGACGAGTGGTTCCTCTTCGGCGTCGTCGTCCGGGCTTACGCTCCCCGTTCGGTAGCCGTGCAGGTCGAGCGTAACGTGATCGAAGCCCACGTCGCTGAGGTGTTCACGCGCCGCGCGGACGAACTCCTCGTCGAGGGCGGCGTCGAGTTCCGCGGGTGCCACCTCGATGCGCGCGAGGCCGTCGTGGTCGCGCACTCGGAACTGTGAGAAGCCCCACGTTCGCAACACCCGCTCGGCCTTCTCGACGCGCGTGAGTCGTTCCTCGGTCACCTCCAGTCCCGTCGGGATCCGTGAGGAGAGACACGCCATCGAGGGCTTGTCGGCGACCGAGAGACCGTAGCGCTCGGCGGCCTCCCTGACGTCCGCTTTGGTGAGGTCGTGGGCGAGCAGTGGCGAGACCACGTCGAGTTCCTCGACAGCGCGGAGACCGGGCCGGTGTCCCTCCCCCGGATCCGAGGCGTTCGTCCCGTCACAGACGGTGCCGATCCCACGCTCGCGGGCCACGTCGTACATCTTCCCTAAGCGCATGGTTCGGCAGTGGTAACACCGATCCTCGCCGTTGGCGACAAAGTCGGGGTCGTCGAGTTCCGAGAACGTCACCGTCTCGTGGGGGATCCCGATTTCCTCGGCCACCCGGACGGCGTCGTCGAGTTCGGACGCGGGGAGCGTCTCGCTTCTGGCCGTACAGGCCACGGCGGCGTCCCCGAGGGCCTCGTGGGCGAGGGCGGCGACGACCGCCGAATCGACGCCGCCGGAGAACGCGACGACGACCCCGTCGCGCGCGGCGAGATCGGCGCGGGCGGCGTCGAGTTTCGCGTCGAGTGTGGTCATCGTCCGCCCTTCCGCGCCGACGGGCAAAAGCGCGTCGTCCGTCCACCGGCCAAAGGTTCAATCGTGTGGCGCCGAACGGCGGGTATGACCTACGTCTGCGGGCCTCGACCGCCACGGGAGGCGGATCCCCGATGACTGCCCCCGACGATCCGGACGGCGAGTCGGGTCTCGGCTTCGTCGGTGCCGTCGACGTCGAGGCTGGCCCCATGGCCGTCGGCCTCCTCGTCGGTGTGGGTGGCCTGCTCTTCCTGCTGGAACCGCTCGTCGATCCAGTTCGGATCGGCCAAGCACGCGTCCGCCTCGTCGCGCTCTCGACGGTCGTGCTCGCCGGCGGGTTCTGTCTCGGGGCCGTCGTTTTCCTCCGGCGGGACCGACGGCTGTTCGGTCTCGCACACGGCGTCTTCGGCTTGGCGTGGGCCGGTATCGCCGCTGGCACCGCCTTCGGGAACGGAACCCTCGTCGTCGCTGCCGTCCTGTTGGTCGTCGCCGGCGCCGGCACCCTCGTCTCCCGCGGTCGCCGGTGATCCATCCCCCCGCCGGCCGCGCCCGGACCCCGTCCGTCGGACCCGCAACGTTTTGCCGGACGCGGGGATACTCGTTCCCGCATGGAGCTTACGGCCATCCCGGGCGTCGGCGAGAAGACGGCGGCGGCGCTCGCCGACCTCGCCGACCCCGAACGGGCGCTCCGGGAGGGGGACGTGGCCGCACTCGCCGAGGCACCGGGGATCTCCCCCGGTCGGGCCGCCGCCATCGCCCGCGCGGCCGTCCGTCACGAACACGGCGCCGACGGCGAGTTCCTCGCGACCGACCGCGCCCGCGACATCTACGAGGACATCCTCGCGCTCCTGAAGGCGCGGACGGTCACCGACTACGCCGCCCGCCGGATGGAGACGTTCGTCCCGACGGGGGCCTCCTCCCGGATCACGGAGGTCCGCGACCTCGTCGAGCGGGCGACCGACCGCGAGGTCGATCCCGCGACCCTCGAGGCGCTCGCCGACGTGACGCCGCTTGCCGATCCGCCGCCGACGCGGGTGCGCGACCGCTGTCTCGCCACCGCCGACGCCGAGCGGTACGCCGAGGCGGAGGACGCCATCCCCGAACTCTCGGTCGAGGTGGTCGACGACGCTCGCGACCTCGCGGAACTCGCTCGCTCGTACGCGACGGTGATCGCCCTCGACGAGTCGTTCGCCGGGGTCGACGTGACCGGCGACGTCCGGGTCCGCCCGGACGCCCTCGAACACCCTGCCGAGGTGGTCCCCGAGCGCCTCCTCGCCTTCTTCGCGGCGAACCGCGATACCCTGCTCGCGGCGGCGCGGGTCCACGACGCTGCGGGGATGGACCCGCCCTGTGATCTCGACGTGCTTCGCGACGCGCTCTCGCGACTCGACGACGACGGCACCCCCGTTGGCGACGACGAACTCGACCGGCTCACCACCGCCGTCGACGACCTCGACGCCGCGGTCGGCACGGCCGAGTCCGTCGCCAACGACCACCTCCGCACCGCCATCCGCGAGCGCGACGTGACCATCGAAGGCACCGACTTCCTCTCCTTGGTCGAGCAGGGTGCCCGCGTCGACACCCTGCTCTCACGGGAACTCGCCGACGAGTTCGACCGTGCGGTCGCGAAGGCTCGCGATCACCTGATCGACAGCCTCGACTTGGGCGACGAGGCGGACCTAGCCGAGCGGGTCTTCGGCGGCGACCCGACCTTTCCACTGAAGCGAGAGGAGGAGGCGGTCTCGCGGCTCCGAACCGAACTCACGGCCGCCCGCGATCGCCGGGCCGCCCGCATCAAGACGGAGTTGGCCGACGACCTACGGGCGCTTCGCGACCCCGCGGATCGACTGGTTCGGGCGGCTCTCGAGCGGGACGTGGAACTCGGCCTCGCCCGCTTTGCCGACGACTTCGACTGCACCCTGCCCGAGGTTGGCGACGACGTGAGCGGCGTCGTCGTCGAGGGCGGGCGGTCGCCCCTGCTCGATGTCCCCTTCGACGAGGTTGACCCCGTCGACTACACCGTCTCCGGGGTGACGCTCCTCTCGGGGGTCAACAGCGGCGGAAAGACCTCGACGCTCGACTTGCTGGCGCTCGTCACGGTCTTGGCGCACATGGGCCTCCCGGTTCCCGCTGTGGCCGCCCGGGTCGAACGCGTCTCCGAACTTCACTACTACGCCAAGAGTCAGGGCACCCTCGACGCTGGCGCCTTCGAGGCGACGCTCCGGGACTTCGCCGACCTCGTGACGGGCACCGACTCGCGGCTGGTGCTCGTCGACGAGTTGGAGAGTATTACGGAACCGGGCGCGAGCGCGAAGATCATCGCCGGCATCCTCGAATCGCTCGACGGTGGCGACGTGACGGCCGTCTTCGTCTCCCACCTCGCCGGTGAGATTCGGGACGCCGCGGGGATCGACGTAGCCGTCGACGGCATCGAGGCGGTGGGCCTCGTCGACGGCGAACTGCGGGTGAACCGCTCGCCGGTGACCGACCACCTCGCGCGCTCGACGCCCGAACTCATCGTGGAGAAGTTGGCGACGGAAGCCGGCGACCGAACGCCGGACGCCGATCACCCGACCGACGAAGACGACTTCTACCGGCGCTTGCTGGAGAAGTTCTGAGTCGCCGCGGCACGTCGCTTCCATTCTGTCGAAGACGCGTCAGTGTACGAGCATCCCGGCGTCGGCTTCGGCGAGGGGCTCGACACGGCGCCGGCGACCCGTCGCCGAAGCCAGCCCCGACCCAAACGGCACCGCAGCGGACCGGGTGCGGAAACCGAGGCGTAGCGCCCTCGGCGCGGCCGTCGCGCTCGACCTGCGGCAACTGTTAAGTGGTCACGCGAGCGAGGTGAAAGTGATGACAGAGGACCCCGACGAGGGGATGCTGTCGTGGGACGAGTCGGTGTTCCGGGACGAACACGTCTTCGAAATCGACTACGTGCCCGAGACGTTCGATCACCGCGAAACCCAGTTGGAGAACCTGAAATACGCGCTCCGTCCCGCGGTGCGTGGCTCCCGTCCGCTCAACACGATGGTCCGCGGCCCGCCGGGGACCGGTAAGACCACCGCCGTGTTGAAGCTGTTTGGCGAGCTGTCGGGGCAGCCGGGCGTGCGGACCGTCCGAGTGAACTGCCAACTCGACTCGACGCGCTATGCCGTCTTCTCTCGCGTGTTCGAACACGTCTTCGACTACGAACCCCCCTCGTCGGGCATCTCGTTCAAGAAGCTGTTCGGGCAGATCACCGACCGCCTCGTCGACGACGACGAGGTGCTGGTGGTCGCCCTCGACGACGTGAACTACCTCTTCTACGAGAACGAGGCCTCGGATACGCTCTACTCGCTGTTGCGCGCCCACGAGGGGTCCGCGGGCGCCCGCATCGGCGTCATCGTCGTCTCCTCGGATCTGGGACTCGACATCATGGAGGAACTCGACGGCCGGGTTCAGAGTGTCTTCCGGCCCGAGGAGGTGTATTTCCCCGTCTACGACGCCGACGAAATCGTCGACATCCTCGGAGAACGGATCGACCGCGGCTTCCACGACGGCGTGATCGGCACGCGCGAACTCGACCGGGTGGCCGAACTCACCGCCGAGAGCGGTGACCTTCGGGTCGGCATCGACCTGTTGCGCCGGGCGGGGCTCAACGCCGAGATGCGCGCCAGCAAGACGATCAGCACCGAGGACGTCGAGGCGGCCTACGACAAGTCGAAATACGTCCACCTCTCGCGCTGTCTGCGCGAACTCTCGGAGTCCGAGCGGGCGCTGGTCGAGACCATCGCCGAACACGACGGCCAACAGGCCGGGACGGTTTACGAGGCGTTCCACGAGGCCACGGATCTCGGCTACACCCGCTACTCGGAAATCGTCAACAAACTCGACCAGTTGGGGGTCATCGAGGCCGACTACGCCGACGTCGAGGGTCGGGGCCGATCACGGTCGCTCACCCTCTCTTACGACGCCGAGGCTGTCCTCGACCGCCTCTAACCTGGGCGGAACACCTTTAGCCGCGGAATCCAGCATACGAACGAGAATGCCACGTGACACGTTCACACGCCGCGGCTACCTCGCCGCCGTGGTCGGCGGGGTGACCGCCGGCTGTGGTAGCCGTGCGGACGAGGGAACGGCGACGGAGACGGTCACGTCGCCGCCCCCGACGACCACGGCCCGCGCCACCACCTCGGCCGGCCTCGCGGCCGCCGACCCCCCTGACGGGGACGCGGCCGAACTCGCGGGGTCGTTCGAGCGGGGGCCGGGAAGCTGTGGCCTGACGGCGTCGTCCGTCACCGACGGCACGTGGCCGATGGCCCACCACGACCCCGCGGGGACGAACGCTGCGCCGGCGGCCAACGGCCCCACTGGGTTCCCGCTCAACGAGCGTTGGACCATGTCGGCACTCGAAGCACAGGTCACCCTCCCCGTCGCCGACGGCGACTTCGTCTATCTGGTGGCGGCCGATCCCGACTCGGATCCGAGCGTGCCGATGTCGGCCGTGCTGTGTCACGACCCGCGACGCAACGGCGAGATCCAGTGGCGTCGCCGGGTCGACGCCATGCCGGTCGGGCCGCCGGTCGCGGCCGGAAACACGGTGTACGTCCCCTTCGGCTCCCCCGAAGACGTCCGCGTCCAAGCCATCGACCGCACCGACGGATCGCTCCGGAACGTCTACGACCTGCCCGGGCGGTTCGTCGAGGGACTGGCGACCGCGGGGACGAGCCTAGTGATGCCGAGCGAGGAGGCCTACCGCGTCGTCGACGCCCGGACCGGCGAGCACTGCTGGTCGTTCGCGCCGAACCGGGGTCGCGGCAGCGAGCGCCGCGACCGGAAGATCCGCGCGGCCACCGTCGGCGACGGCGTCGCCTACGTCGGGACCGGCTACCCCGACGGCGATCCGACGACCGGGATCGGACACCTGTACGCGGTCGATCCCACCTCGCCGGGCGTGCGGTGGCACGTCTCCATGAACGGCCCGGTCGGGCGCATCGCGGTGGCCGACGACGTCGTCGTCGCCACGACGGGCACCGGCGTCGCCGGTTTCGACGCCGCGACGGGCACCCGGCGGTGGGCCGTCTCCGTCGAGTCGTCGGTCCGCCCGGCCACCCTCGCCGTCGACGACGGTATCGTCGCCTACGGCACTCGGCGGACGCTCCACGGTCTCGACCTCTCGACCGGCGACGAGCGCTGGACGGTCCCCTTCGGCGTCCGCGGCGACGTGATCTTCGTCGGCGACGTTCTCTATGCAGTCGGGCGGAGCGATCCCACCAGCCAGCGCATCCTCCTCGCCGCCGTCGACGTCACCTCCGGGCGCCAGCGCTGGCAACAGGAACTGTACGACCCCATCGTCGACGTGATGGCTGCCAACGGCTTTCTCTATGCCACCACGACCGACGGCCGCCTGTTCGCGTTCACCAGCGTCTAACCGGCCCCGGAGGCGTCGGTCGGCCCGTTCGTGCTCTCCCGACGAGCGTCGTCTGCCCACTCGCTCCGCTGGCCCGGTCGACGCGACAGGGTCCGGATCGACGCGTCGCCGAACGCCCCCGCCGATCAGTACGGTGCGGTCGGGTCGGCGAACTGGACCGTGGCCATTTTCACCGCCGCGGCCGGCCGTCGCCGCTACCCGACGCACCCGCTATGTTCAGAGAACTGAATAATATCCGAATTGAGAATATATACAAGAAGAATATTGGAAGTTGACGCTCTATCGTCTGATCCAATATCATTAAATAATATTAGGTGAAATAGGGGTCCCCGGAGGACAACTCCTTCGGACAGATCTCAGCAATGTCAGAGCAGAAGACGGTGACAACGGCGGACGAGGAACCGGAATCGGCGCTGGGGACCGCTCGTGCGCAACTCGAGCGTGCGGCGGCACACATCGATGTCGACGCGGGGATCGTCGAACGTCTGAAACACCCGACGAAGGTGCTCCGCGGGTCGGTCCCGCTGGAGCGTGACGACGGGACCGTCGAGATCTTCACCGGGTACCGTGCACAACACGACGACGTTCGCGGCCCGTACAAAGGCGGTCTCAGATACCACCCGGACGTGACCGAAGACGAGTGCATCGGCCTCGCGATGTGGATGACGTGGAAGTGTGCCGTGATGGACCTCCCCTTCGGCGGCGCGAAAGGCGGCATCGTCGTCGATCCGAAGGACCTGAGCGCCGCCGAGCGGGAGCGTCTCACGCGACGGTTCGCGGAGGAAATGCGCGATTTCGTCGGCCCGACGGTGGATATCCCCGCGCCCGATATGGGAACGGACGCCCAGACGATGGCTTGGTTCATGGACGCGTACAGTATGCAGGAAGGTGAGACCGTCCCCGGTGTCGTCACGGGAAAGCCCCCGGTCATCGGCGGCAGCTACGGGCGATCCGAGGCACCCGGCCGAAGCGTCGCCCTCATCACGCGCGAGACGGTCGATCACTACGACCTCCCACTGGAGACGGCGACGGTCGCCGTGCAGGGGTTCGGCAGCGTCGGGTCCGAGGCGGCTAGGCTACTCGACGAATGGGGCGCGACGGTCGTCGCGGTCAGCGACGTGAGCGGTGGGATCTACGACGCGGCCGGTCTCGAAACAGACGAGATCGAATCTCACGGCGAACGGCCGGAAGCCGTCTCGACCACCGAAGGCGCCTCACAGATCACGAACGAGGAGCTACTGGAACTCGACGTCGACGTGCTGATTCCCGCCGCCGTCGGCAACGTGCTGACGAGCGAGAACGCCGACGCCGTGCAGGCCGACATCATCGTCGAGGGCGCCAACGGACCGACGACGACGGAAGCCGACCGCATCTTCGCCGAGCGTGGCGTCCCGGTCATCCCCGATATCGTCGCCAACGCCGGTGGCGTGACCGTGAGTTACTTCGAGTGGCTACAAGACATCAACCGCCGCCAGTGGTCTTTGGAACGGGTTCATGAAGAGTTAGAGGCGGAGATGCTCTCCGCGTGGGAGGACGTTCGGGCCGAGTTTACGGCGCGGGACGTGACTTGGCGAGAGGCGGCGTACATCGTCGCGCTCTCTCGCGTCGCGGAGGCAAAGAGCACGCGCGGACTCTGGCCGTGACCTCCGGGGCCGCGTAGCGCGACCCCGGCACCACGCCATCTCTGATGTTTCGACCGAAGTCCCGAGCGACGCGCTTCGGTGTGTCGGATGTGATCGCGGCGAGGCTCTCGGACGGCGTCGGCCCATCGCCACCGAGGTGGCCGACCGGCCGGTCGCGGCGGCCACCCGTCGGTGACGCTCCACCGTCGGGACCGCGGCGCTTTTGCCCGCCGCCTGCGCACCCGTGTCCATGAAGACGCCGGGTGGATCGGACGCGGCGAAGCGTCGCGCGGGCGAACACGCTGCCGACCTAGTGAGCGACGGCGACGTCGTCGGCCTCGGCACCGGAAGCACGGCCGCGCACGCCATCCGGGCACTGGGCCGGGCGGTCGACGCCGGCCTCGACGTCCGCGGAGTCGCCACCTCCTACGCCGCCCGCGACTTGGCTCGCGAGGTGGGGGTCCCACTCGCCGACCTCGACGCCGTCGAACGGATCGACGTCGCCATCGACGGAGCCGACCAAGTGAGCGACGACCTAGCCCTCATCAAGGGTGGCGGGGCCGCCCACGCCCGCGAGAAGGTCGTCGACGCCGCCGCCGACCGGTTCGTCGTCGTCGCCGACCCCTCGAAGGAGACGGCGGCGCTCGACCGCCAGGTTCCGGTCGAGGTGTTGCCCGACGCCCGGGCGACGGTCAGCCGGGCGGTTCGCGACCACGGCGGGACGCCGACGCTCCGGACCGCCGAGCGAAAGGACGGGCCGGTGGTGACCGACAACGGCAATCTCGTCTTGGACTGTGCGTTCGGCACCATCACGGCGCCGGAGTCGCTGGCGACGGACCTCGCGACGGTTCCCGGCGTCGTCGCTCACGGCCTGTTCGTCGGCTTGGCCGACGCGGTCCACGTGGGCCACGCCGACGGTGTCCGTGTCCGCACGACGGACTAATCACGCGCCGCTATCCGGTCGAAAAAGTCAGGAAAGAGGGGGACCGACTTACAGGTCGCGCGGCTGGACGGTCTTCCGGTCGTTCTCCTCGGCACGCCGGGCGGCGTCGTCGAGCAGTTCCTCGACTTCCTCGTCGAGGGCATCGTAGAAGTCCGAAGCGACGTTCTTGTCCTGGAGCGCTTCCTTGACGGCGGCTTTGACGATGAGGTCTGCCATACGAGCAGTACATACCCACCCTTATTAATAAGATTTCCCAAATCGGCCGCACGTACCGCCACAG
>Ga0207813_100185_pt1 | contig 46269 bp, 36 predicted proteins | sample A23E3SouthBayCA_2_FD_187730 | JGI IMG/M metagenome (GOLD analysis project Ga0207813, IMG submission 187730) | Aerobic enrichment media microbial communities from Eden Landing Ponds, California, USA - A23 E3 (4) (SPAdes) | ecosystem: Environmental > Aquatic > Marine > Unclassified | place... | reverse complement strand
GCTCTCGGAGATGGACGGCTTCGACGACCGCGGCGAGATCCGCATCATCGCCGCCACCAACCGCTTCGACATGCTCGACCGCGCCATCCTCCGGCCCGGTCGCTTCGATCGCCTGATCGAAGTGCCCAAGCCCGACGAGACGGGCCGCGAACAGATCTTCCGTATCCACACGCGGAGCATGAACCTCGCGGAGGAACTGGACTTCGCGGAACTCGCCGAGAAGACAGGCGAGGCCTCCGGTGCGGACATCAAGGCAGTCTGTACGGAGGCGGGGATGTTCGCCATCCGCGACGACCGCACCGAGATCACGATGCAGGACTTCCTCGACGCCTGGGAGAAGATCCAGGCCGACGAGGAAGACGACGTCGCGCTGGACAAGACGTTCGCCTGATACGGACTGAGCTCCGTCGACTCCGGGAGTCTTCCCGACTCGCGATCTTCTCCGAGTCACCCGTTCGCCCCCGTCCGTCTTCGTATCGCACACTCCGGTGTGTATCAAGATACAATACCCATGGGAACCGTAGATTCGGAGTATAGATCATGGGGGACGCAACCGCGGGACAGGCCGCCGGGGGTACCACCGAGTTCAGTCTCGAGGCGGTCCTGTCCGTCTTCGAGTCCCGCTCGGACCCGGCACGGCCCCTGACGGCCAACGACGTGATGGAGGCACTCGACTGCTCGCGTCGGACGGCTCACGACAAACTGAACGCCCTCGTCGACGACGGCGTCCTGGCGACCCGGAAAGTGGGCGCTCGCGGTCGGGTGTGGTGGATCCCGTTCGACTCGCTCGCCGCCGAACACGCGGCCAGCGGAACCGAACGCGACCACTCGATCGACCTGGAGATCACCCGGGCAGACCTGCCCGGATCCGGCGAGACGCTCGAACGCCGCCGGGAGGCGTTGCGCGCGGCCTACGACTACCTCGAGGCGAACCCCAACGCGTCGACGACGGAGTTCCTCGAAGAGGTGTTCCCCCAGCACCCCGCGGGCTACGAGACGGCCGACACCTGGTGGGACGCGATCAGACCGGCGCTCGAAGACCTGCCCAACGTCGATGTCGACGAGAGCCGTGACCACACCTGGCACTACGGTGGTGGTTGACCCGTGTCCGATCGAGGCCACACCGCGGCCGACGCGTCGGTCGTCGTCGAGCGACGCGGTGACGCGTGTCGCGTCGGCGTCGGACACAGGCGAGCACCGCGGCGGGATGGTGGTGACGATGGCCGGTGACTCCACGGACGACGGGGACACCGGATCGACGGTCTACGCGGCCGCCGACGATCTGGACTCGCCGACCGCACAGTACACGCCGGTCGCCTACGACAACCTCCAGGAAGCGCCGACCGACGACGATCATCCCGATCCGGGGACCGGCGGCCGGTTCAAACTGCTCGACCTCCCGAAGGTCCCGCGGCTGAAGTATATCGTCGGCCCCAGCGCGATCATGCTCGGGGCGTCGCTGGGGAGCGGTGAGACGCTGTTCTGGCCCCAGCTCGTGGCCCGTCACGGGTGGGCGCTGTACTGGATCTTCCTGGTGAGCGTCGGCGTCCAGTTCGTCGTCAACACGGAGATCCAGCGGTGGACGCTGGCGACCGGCGAGACGGTGTTTCGCGCGATGGAGCGCCTCCATCCGGGCGTCCCGCTTGCGTTCCTGCTCGGCGGATTCGTCAGCCTCGGATGGCCGGGGTGGGCGGCCAACGCCGCGCGGGTCGGCGCCTCCGGGCTCTCGCTGGGCACCTCCGAGGTGCTGGGCGTGACCGTCGCTGGCTGGCGTGTCCTCGGTATTGCGCTGATGGTGTTCATCTGGCTGACCTACCAGCTGACGCCGCTGATGTACAACGTCGTCGAGCGCCTCCAGATCCTCCTGATCGCGCTCTCGCTCGCGTTCGTCGGCGCCCTGTTCGTCCTGCTGGATCCGTCGGCGTCGGTCACCGGGTTACCGGCGAGTCTGACGGCGCTGGGCGACCGCCCGCCGGTCACGACGGCGGCGGTCCTGCTCGGCGCGATCGCCTACGCTGGCGCTGGCGGCTACCTGAACCTCTCACAGAGCCTCTGGATCAGGGAGAAGGGGTACGGAATGGGGCGCTACCAGGGACGGGTCAAGAACCCATTCGCCGGTGACGACCCCGAAACGGTCCACGAGGACGGCTTCTCCTTCGAGCCGGTGTCGCCGAACTTAGAGCGGTGGCGCGGCTGGTGGCGCGTCGCCCAACTGGAGCACCTGCTGACGTTCGTCGTCGGCCTGGTGGCGGTCACGACCGCGATGGTCTCGATCGCGGTGACCTACGCGCCGTCGACGACCCAGAGCGCGGTGGACATGTGGCTCGTCGGGATCGTCCCCTCGATCGACCCGCTGGCCGGGACGCTTGTCTACGCGACGCTCTTTACGGCGCTGTTCACGACCGAGTACGCCATCATCGAGTCGTTCGTCCGGAACAGCTCCGACGTGATCTACGAACTCTACGGGCGCGAGGCGGGGTGGGACCTCCCGCGGCTGTTCTGGGCGTTGCTGACGCTGTTTTGCGGGTGGGGCGTGCTCATCCTCCTGTTGCCGATCAGGACGGACCCGTTCAATCTGCTGGTGATCGGCGCCGCGATGTCCGGGCTGATGATGTGGCCCTACATCGTGGTCGTGCAGTTGCTCAACGCCGCCCGACTGCCGGAACATCTCGTCCCCGGCTGGGGCCGGATCGTCGCGATGTGGTTCGCGGCCGCCTTCTTCGGGTATTTCAGCGTCCTCCTGATCGGGACTACGCTCGCCGACTGGGTCGGGATCGCTGCGTTCGCCGTCGACGCCGACGTGGTCGGGAGCAGCCCGGCCGGATACGCGCTCTGGGCCGTCTACGCCGCCGTCCAGGCGGTCGTCGTCTACCGGGTCGGGCGAGCGAAACTCGAACGCGCCGGGACCGTCGACGGCGCCGAAGTCGTCCGGGGGCTGTTCTCGTGACTCACCCCGGTCCCGTCGCGGTTCACCTCCACCACGGGATGACCGGAACCTACCCGCTCCGTGTCCTCGACGTGCTGTTCTGTCACGACCGCGCCGTCGCTGTCGAGTACGCCTACGCGACGCCGCTGGATCTCGCGACGGGCGGTCACCGCCGTCGCGCGGACGCGTTCGCGGCCACGCTGGACTCGGAGGGGCTGACCGCGGCGCTCGACTCGGCCAGGGAGTGTCGCGAGATGCCCTACGAGCGTCTCGACGCGGTCCACGTGTTCGACGGCGGCCTGTTCGGTCGGAAGAAGGTGCGACTGGAGACGACCGACGGCGACTCGCTGGGGCTCAGAGTCCACGCGCCCCTCGACGTGGACGCGTTCACGGACGCCCTGCGATCGGTCCTCGCCGCCCACTCGACGACGGTCGAGCGACGTGACGGTCTCGGGCTGTTCGCGAGCAGCCCGGACCCGCCCGTCGGCGGGTCGTCCCCGTGACGCGGCGCTCTCGTACTGTCGACCGTTCCATACGGGAGCGTTCGGATCTCCCTGGAGAGCCGAAGATTTCTGCGCACGGACAGCCGACAGTGTCAGCGCTCTGTCGACAGCGCGTCCGCGAGCGCCTCCGCCGGGTGGCGCGGCGTCTCCGCGCCGGACCTGTCGCCGACCTGCGTCCGGCAGGACGCGCCGGGGGCGACGACCCGGTCGCCGGGGCTGTCGTCGATCTGGTCGAAGAGGATGTCGGCGATGGCCCGACTCATCGAGTAGTGTTCGGCCTCGTAGCCGAAACTCCCGGCCATGCCACAACACCCCGAATCGAGGGGATCCACCTCGTAACCCGCGCGGCGGAGAACGCCGACGGCGTGGTGGTCTTTCTTCGTCGCCTTCTGGTGGCAGTGCCCGTGATACGTCAGCGTCTCCGCGGGCGCGTCGAACGCGGCATCCCGGTCGAGATCGTGGCGGTCGAGGTACTCGCACAGGCCGTAGGCGTTCGCGGCGACGGTCGACGCGTCGCCGTGGTCCCGCCCCAGCAAGTCCAGGTAGTCCGACTGGAGCATGACGGCGTCCGACGGTTCGATACAGACGACTTCGCGCCCGTCGTCGACGTGTGCGGCGAGGGCCGCCACGTTGGCCGCGGCGGTCTCGCGCGCGTTATCGAGCATCCCTTTCGAGAAGGCCGGGCGGCCGCTGTCGGTCGCGTCGGCCAGTCGGACGTGGACGCCCGCCGCTTCGAGGACTCTGACGGCGGCCGTCCCCACCTCTGGGTGGACGTAGTTCGTGTACGCGTCGGCAAACAGGACGACCGACCGGTCGGCGTCCGCTTCCGACACCGTGGTGTCACGGGCCGCGAACCGGTCCCGGAAGGTCCGCCGGTGGAGGCGGGGCGTGTCCCGCTCGCGGGCGATGCCGACCGTCTTCTCCAGCAGGTAGTCGGCGCCGGGGAGCGCGGCCAGCGCGTTTGCAAGCGGCGCGATCCGACTCCCGAAGCCGAACAGCGTGTCGACGTTCGCGAAGACCCGGTCCCTGAGTGAGAGTCCGTGCTCCTGGTGGGCGGCGTGGGTGACCTCCGCTTTCAGTTTCGCCATGTCGACGCCGCTGGGGCAGTCCTTGGCACAGCCCTTGCAGCCGATACAGAGGTCGAGCACCTCGGAGACGAACTCCTCGTCGGTGGGGTCGTCGGGGAGGTCGCCGCTCATGGCCTGGCGGAGCATGTTCGCCCGGCCGCGGGTGGCCGTGATCTCCTCGTCGGCCGCCCGGTAGGTCGGGCACATCACGCCGCCCGTCGTCTCCTGGGGGCCGCGACACCCGCCACAGCCGTGACAGAGTTCGACCATCCCCTGCATGCCGTTGTCAGTCTCCCACTCCAGCGTGGGCTCGATCCCGGGGTCGAACTCGTAGTCGGGGTCGAACCGCAGTCGCGTCGCCATGTCGACCGTCTCGGCGCGGGGCGGCGCCTCGCCCGCCGCGACCGCGGCCGCGTCGGCGCCGACGACCTGGCCGGGGTTGAGGAGCCAGTCGGGATCGAACGCCGTCTTGAGGTCCCGGAAGACCTCCCAGACGTCCGTGCCGTAGAGTTTCTCGTTCCAGGCGGTGCGTGCGCGGCCGTCGCCGTGCTCGCCCGAGACCGACCCGCCGTACTCGACGACCAGATCGGTCACCGCGTCCGCGATGGCGACCATCTGTTCGACGCCGTCGACGGTCTTTGTATCGATCAGCGGCCGGATGTGGAGCACGCCCGGCCCGGCGTGGGCGTAGAACGAGGCGAACGTGTCGTGGTCGTCGAGCACCTGCTGGAAGTCCGCGACGTATTCGGGCAGTCGGTCGGGCGGGACCGCCGTGTCCTCGATGAAGGCGACGTGTTTGGCGTCGGTCGTCCGCGACAGCAGGATCGGCAGGCCGCTCTTCCGGAGTTTCCAGAACCGCTCGCGCTCGGCGTCGTCGTGTGCTTCGAGGGCGTCGCTGGCCCTGACGGGGGCCCCGTCGTCGCCCTCGCCGCGGCGGCGGTCGGCCAGCAGGCGGTCGACGGCGGCCGCGCCGTCGGCGTCGCTGTCGGCGTAGAACTCCACGAGCAGCGTCGCGCGGGTCCCGTCGGGGAGCATCGACGCCACGTCGGCGAACTCGGCGGTGTCCCGCGCCAGTTCCAGCATCGTGTCGTCGAGCACCTCGACCGCTGCCGGGTCGTGATCGAGGATGGGCGCCACGTCCCGCATCGCCGCGACGAGGTCGTCGTAACACAGCAGCGCCATCGCCTTCGTCTCGGGGACCGGTTCCAGCGCGACGGTCGCCTCCGTGACGACGGCGAGCGTTCCCTCGCACCCGGCCAGCAGGTGCGCCAGATTGACGGTCCCGGCCTCGCCGAACTCCCCCTCCGCCTCGGCGACGAGACGGTCGAGGTTGTACCCCGAGACGTTGCGCTTCAGGTCGGGGTAGGCCGCGGCGATCTCCTCGCTGTGGGCGTCGAGCACGTCCGCGACGGCGGCGTAGATCCGGCCTTCGAGATCCCCGGCCGTGGCGTCGTCGAGAGCCGCCGGATTCGCCCGCTCGCGGATCTCGTCGACGGTCACCTCCCCGAACGTCGTGACCGTGCCGTCCGCGAGGACGACTTCGCAGGACTCGACGTAGGCGTCGGTCTTGCCGTACTGCAGGGAGTGGGCGCCCGTGGAGTTGTTGCCGATGGCCCCGCCCAGCGCCGACTTGTCGCCCCACGCCGGATCCGGCGCGAACTTCAGGCCGTCGTCGGCCAGCGCGGCGTCGATGTCGCCGAGTCGCGTTCCGGCCTGTGCGGTGAGGCGCCGGTCGTCGGGTGCGACCGCGACGACGTCGTCCATGTGGCGGGTGAAATCGAGGACGACCGCCTCGTTGACGGTCTGTCCCGCCAGCGAGGTGCCGCCGCCACGCGGGAGGACCGGTACGTCCGCCTCGGCGCAGTAGGCGACGGTCGCGGCCACGTCGTCGGTCGAGCGTGGATAGACGACGCCGATCGGCGGGACCTCGTAGATGCTCGCGTCCGTCGCGTACAGCTCCCGGGAGTAGTCGTCGAACCGCACGTCTCCGTCGACGCGCTCCCGGAGCGCCCGGGCCAGCGACGGCGCCGACCCCTCGTCGGTGACGTGGTCGTAGTCGGCCCGTCTGTCGGCCGCGGGCTCGGCGTCTCCGTTCGCTCCGTCGACCGTGGCCCCAGGCTCGCCGGTCGCTCCGTCGGCCGCTGAGCCCGCGTCCGCGGCTCGGTCGCCATCGGGCCGGGACACGGTCAGAACGCCCCCGGTGCGACGATGTAGGCGAACAGGAGCGTCAGCAGGCCCGTGGCGGTCGCGTAGTAGGCAAGCGGGATCAGTTCCAGGCGGATGACCCGCCCCTCCTCGCCGACGAGGCCGACGACGGCCAGCGCCGCGACGACGTTGTGGATCGCCACGAGGTTGCCGATGGCGCCCCCGACGGCCTGTGCGCCGACGACCACCTGCGTCGGGACGCCGATGTTCTGGGCGGCGTTGTACTGGAAGGTCCCGAAGAGGATGTCGCTGACCGTGTTCGATCCGGCGATGAACGCGCCGAACGCGCCGACCAGCGACGCGAAGAACGGGTAGGCGCCGCCCGCCGCGTTGGCCGTCAGGTCCGAGAGGACGACGAGCATGCTGTCGAACTCGGCGACGCGACCGGAGTTGATCATGATCTGGACGGTCGCCACCGCGAACCACAGCGCGATCACGGCTGGCAGGATCTTCTCGCCGGTCTCGCGCCAGGACTTCCGGACCCCGTCGCGGTCCATCCCGTGGATCGCGTAGGTGACGACGCTGACGAACACGAAGATAGCGCCCGGCAGGTACAGCGTCCGGAACGACCCCGAGAGTCCCTGGAAGCCGAAGATGTCCTGCCAGGCGAGGATGAGGTTCGACTGCAGGAACGTCTGGAGCGGGCTCCAGACCCGGGTCACGACGAGCAGGGCGGCCGTCAGGATGTACGGGAGCCACGCAACGCCGAGGGACATCTCCCCGGATCGCGACGCCGTCGCGGTCCCGCCGTCGGCCGCGACCGTCGCCCCGCCGGACGTGCTCTCTCCCGGTTCGATGTCGCCGACCCAGTGGGCGGGCCAGCTCTCCTGTGGCCCGAAGTCCCACTCCTCGTCGGGGAGGAGGTACCCGGCCCGGAGCGTCGCCGAGGTGACGAACAGGCCGACCATCGCGCCGATGAGCGCCGGGAACGTCGGTCCGAGGAAGTACGCCGTCGCCCAGTAGGGGACCGCGAAGGAGGCCCACGCGAACAGCGTCAGCGGCAGGACCTCCAGCGCGGGCCTGATCGAGCGCTCCTCGCCGAAGAAACGCGTCATCATCGCCACGCCGATGAACGGGAGGACGATACCGACGACGGCGTGGATCGACGCGGCCCACACCGAGACCTGCGCGACGTACGCGGAGACGGACTCGAACCCGGCGGCCGAGAGCTCGCCGGGGATGTCGCCGGTCGAGAAGACGTCTTCGAGGCCGATGATCAGCGGCGTCCCGACCGCGCCGAACGTGATCGCCATCAGGTTCCCCGTGAGCGCGACGACGACCGCCGCCATCGGCGGGAAGCCCAGGCCGACCAGGAGCGGGCCGACGATAGCCGCGGGCGTCCCGAATCCGGCCGCGCCCTCGATGAACGACCCCATGAGGAACACGAGCAGGACGACCTGCACTCGCCTGTCGTCGCTGATCGAGGAGAAGCCCGCGTTGATCACGTCGAACGCGCCCGACTGCTTGAGCGTGTACAGCAGCAGTATCGCGCCGAACACGATCCACAGGATCTCCGTCGCCGTGAACACGCCCGCGATGGTCGCGGCGCCGATCAGCTCCGGCGACATGTTCCACCCGACGTAGCCCGCGCCGACGGCGATCAGCCACGCCACCGGCATCGTCCGTGTCGCTGGCCAGTACAGTCCGACCATCAGGAACGCGATCGCGGCCAGCGGCAGCACCGCCAGCCCGATCTGTACCGCGGTCGCCATCAGTCCTCACCCCCGTCGTCGATGCGTGTCTGTCGTAGCCGGTGCGGTCTACTGCGTGCCTGTGAGAGCCGCATATTCGGCCCGTCCCCGAACCGGTATTTATAATCATCTACCGTTCACAGCCGGTCGGGCTTTGAAATAGGCTCTCTATATTCGCTATAGAACATCTCGGCGACTCTGGGCGTATATTTTACGTTTTAGTATGCGAAATAATTCGGTCGGGTCGGCGGATCGATCACAGTTGTGTGTACTTTCCGGCGACGATCACAGTTGACTGTCCCGCGATCGGACGGCCGTATCGGTGTGTTTCAGTTGACTGTGTTCGCCGTGGAGACTGTTTATCAGTCCGCTCTGTTCGTGTTCCGTCGAACGTAACTGCCCCGGTCTGCGTTCGCCCCTCGTCACGCGATACCACGAGTGGCCGCTCGCGCGCGCCGACCGTCAGGGGTCGGCGAAAACCTAAGCGCCCCCCGCCCGTTGACCGATGCATGTCCGCACTCGATCAGTTCGACCACCCGGCCTGGACGACGGCCGCGGGGACGCTCGCGGGGTACGGGTTGATCCTGCTCGCGCTGTTCGTTCTCCTGTTCGCCCTCCCGTACGCCGCGTTCGCGGTGTAGCACCCGCCGCACCCGCCGCGATGCTGTGGCTGGCCCGACGGTCTCGTACTGTCGGCTATAACATATCGAAAAAATCCGCCACTCCGGGGCGGCGAATATCTTTACGAACGTATAGCCGACAGTATCAGTCGACGATTTCGCCGATCCGCTGTGGTTCGCCCGACAGCGCGGGGCTATCCTCGACGATCTGGAGGACCTCGTGGTCGGTCACCTCGGGGTAGGGCTTACCGATGGCCTCCTCGATCAGGCTCTTCTCCAGGCGGAAGTCGTGGCCCTCGTAGACGACGTCGACGCCCTGCTCGTCGAAAGAGAGAACGGTCATGCCCGCCGGTATGCCGACGACGCTTATAAGCATGGAGGTGTCGACCGGTCGTCGCCGCGCTACCGTCAGACGCTCGTCAGACGCCCGTCAGCCGCGGCGTGAGGCTTTATTATCGGCGCACGCGCTTATGCGGGTGTGTCGATCAGAACCGACCCGCTCGACGAACTCGCGATCCCAGACGGGACGACCGTCGAGGAACACGACCTCGTGACCGACGGGGACGTCATCGTCGGGGGCCAGAGCACCGTCGAGTTCGGCGTCCGGGGGAACAACGTCATCGCCGGCGAACGGGTCGAGTTCGGCGGTCACATCGAGGCCGAAGAGGACTGTCGGCTGGACATGTGGAGCGACGTGGCGGAGGACGTGCTCGTCGGTCGGGACGCCTACCTCGGCGAACGCGTCCACGTCGGCGGCGAACTGAAAGTCGCCGGGGATCTGGACATCGGTGACGACGTGGACATCGAGGACGGCTTCGAAGCCAACGGCTGGATCGTCATCAGAAATCCGATGCCGACCATCGTCTTCCTCGTCGTCTACCTCTCGCAACTCCTGCGCATCGGCGAGGAGGAGGCCGCCGAACAGCTCGCCTCCCAGCTGGTGGACGCCCACGACCGCGAGGACCAGCCCGTGGTCCTCCCGCGGGGCGCCCGCGTCGGTGACGACTCGTGGCGCGTCTCGACGCCCGCGACCATCGGCGACGACTGCCGCCTCCACGGGAACATCCGCGCCGCCTCGCTGGACGTCGGAGCTGGAACGACCGTCTTCGGGAGCCTCCGCGCTCGCGAGGGCGTTACCGTCGGCGAGGGCACCGAGATCAAAGGCGACGTGACGACCCGGAGCGGGACCGCCCGCGTCGAGGCAGACGCTCACGTCTGGGGAGACATCTCCGCGACCGACGTGGAACTGCACGAGCACGCCGTCGTCGAGGGAACCATCCGCGTCGACGGGGAACTCACGCAGATCCGCGACGCCATGCCCGACACCGACGACGCCGACGGCGCCGCGGAGACGAACGGTGATCGGGACGCCGCCGATCCACCGGAATCCGACGCTACGTCCGACAGCGAGACGGCCGGACAGACCGCGCCCGACAGCGAGACGGCCGGACAGACCGCGCCCGACAGCGAGACGGCCGGACAGACCGCGCCCGACAGCGAGACGGGTCGGGACGCTACTGCCGAGGCCGAGACGGCCGCCGACGTAGAAGCGCCGACGGACGAAGCGGGCGGTGACTCGGTCGAGCGAGACGAGCAGCCGACGGCCGACGATCAGACCGACGAGGGGGTCAACCCGGCCGACGACGTCTGTACGGACCCGGATCCCGTCCCGGAACCGGACCTGTTCACCGGGGGACTGGACGGGGCGAGCGCCGACGTGGACGCCGACGCCGACGCCGATGTGGTCGATTCCCTCGTCGACGAGGCCACCGGTGACACGCGGACCAACGGGCACGACGAGGACGCGGAAGTCGCAGAAGTCGAGTAGCTGCGCTTCTGGTCGGGCGACGAGGTGACGGTACGACCGGGGGACGGCGCGACCGAAAGGTGCTTTGGGCCGTCTGTGGTAGCGACGGGCATGCTCTCTGTCGCGCTGGCTGGCAAACCCAACGCCGGGAAGTCGACGTTCTACACGGCGGCGACGATGGCCGAAGTGGACGTTGGTAACTACCCGTTCACGACCATCGACGCCAACCGCGGGGTGACACACGTCCGGACCGACTGTCCCTGTCTCGACCGCGACGAGCGCTGCGGCGACGAGAACTGCCACGACGGCAAGCGCTACGTCCCCGTCGAACTGCTCGACGTGGCGGGACTCGTCCCGGGCGCCCACGAGGGCCGGGGCCTCGGGAACCAGTTCCTCGACGAACTGACGAACGCCGACGTGATCCTCCACGTCGTCGACGCCTCCGGCGGGACCGACGCGGAGGGCGAACCCGTCGAGGTCGGTGACCACGACCCCGTCGAGGACCTCGATTTCGTCGAGGAGGAGATGGACCTCTGGCTGGCGGGCATCGTCGACCGCAACTGGGAGACCATCGAGCGCCAGTCGCGCTCGCCCGACTTCGACATCGACGACGCGCTGACGGAGATGCTCACCGGCGTCGGCGCCACCGAACTCGACGTGGCCCGCGCCCTGCGCGACCTCGATTACCCCGCGGATCCGATCGCCTGGGAGGACGAGCACCGCGAGGCGCTGGCGAGCGACATCCGCGAGCGGACGAAACCGATCGTCGTCGTCGCCAACAAGGCCGATATCGCGCCGCCGGAGAACCTCCGCCGACTCCGCGAGGCCGCCGAGGCCGTGATCCCGACCACCGCGGACGGCGAACTCGCCCTCCGGAAGGCCGCCGAGGCGGGCGTCGTCGACTACGATCCCGGCGACCCCGACTTCGACATCGTCGCCGACGTGAGCGACGAGCAACGCGAGGGGCTGGACCGCATCCGCGAGGTGATGGCCGAGTGGGGCGGCACCGGCGTCCAGACCGCGCTCGACACCGCCGTCTACGACGTGCTCGATCAGATCACCGCGTACCCCGTCCAGGACGAGACCCACTGGACGGACGGACAGGACAACGTCCTCCCGGACGCGTTCCTGCTCGGGCGCGGTTCGACGCCGAAAGACCTCGCCTACGCCGTCCACTCGGACATCGGCGACGGCTACCTCCACGCCGTCGACGCCCGGAGCGGCCGGGAGATCAGCGACGAGACCGACCTCGGCGAGGGCGACGTGGTGAAGATCGTCTCGACGGCGAACTGATACTGTCGACTGTAACCTCACGGAAGAATTCGGCTCCCCGGGCAGCCGAATATTTCCACGTACTTACAGCCGACAGTATGACCGTCACTTCGGCGGCGATGCCGCCGTGGCTGGCGCCGCGGCGCTCCGTCAGTCGTCGACCGAGACGGACTCCCAGTCGTGGTCGCCGTGGGCGCCCTCGCGCTCCTGAGCAGCGGCCGTGACGCGCACGAACGTCGCCGTCTCGCGCGCTTCCTCGATGCTGTGCCCGCCCGCGTACGAGAGCCCCGACCGGATCCCGGCAGCGAACTCCGCGACCACGTCCGGGAGCGGCCCCCTGTACTCCGTGAGCCCCTCGACCCCCTCGTCGGCGCCCGGGGCGGCCTCGTCGGCTTCTTTGTCCGATCGGGCCTCGTTGGCGGCGGTCGTCGCCATGCCCCGCGAGCGCTTGTAGCGGGTGCCGTCGACCTCGACGACCTCGGTGGGTGCCTCCTCGGTCCCGGCGAAGAGACTACCCAGCATCACCGCGTCGGCGCCCGCCAGCAGCGCTTTGACGGCGTCGCCGGAGGCGCGGATCCCGCCGTCAGCGACCGCGGTGATCCCGAGGTCGTGAGCCCGGTCGGCGCAGTCGTCGACCGCGGTCAACTGCGGGACGCCGACGCCCGCGACCCGGCGAGTCGTACAGTGCGACCCGGGACCGATGCCGACTTTCACGCAGTCGGCCCCGGCGTGATAGAGGTCGGCCACGCCCTCGGGCGTGGCGACGTTTCCGGCGACGATGTCGAGGTCCGGAAACGCCTCGCGCAGGCGTTCGACGGTGTCGAGACACCGTTCCAGGTGACCGTGGGCCACGTCGACGACGACGGCGTCGGCACCCGCCTCGACGACGGCCCCAGTCCGAGCTACGGCGTCCTCGGCGATACCGACGGCGGCGCCCACCTGCTGATCCGCGTCGGCGACCCGGGCCACCTCGTCGGCCTGTTCCCGGACGGTCTGGAACCGGTGGATCGTCCCGAACCCGCCGGACCGCGCTAGCGATAGCGCCGCCTCCGCCCCGGTGACGGTGTCCATCGGCGCCGAGAGCACCGGGACGTCGAGTTCGACGCCCGGCGTCAGCGCCGAGGAGAGGTCCACGTCGCTCCTGCTGTCGACGGCCGACCGCTGTGGCACGACCAGCACGTCGCCGTACGATAGTCCGGTTCTGATGTCGTCCATACCGCTACAGTGTAACCGTCGTCGCGCGGAAAAAGTTGCCGGTTCCGGGACACCACTCGTACGGTCTCTTGCACCGGTTTCCCTGGACGCGCCGACCCCGGGGTGGCACCGTTCGGAGATAAGCCTGATCCGTATCAGGTCGGGTTCGTCGCCGCGGCCGTCCTGTCTGTCACCCGAGCGGGCGGAACCAGACGGTCGCGACGAGGACGGCCAGGAACAGGTAGGAGCCGCGGATGAGCAGTTTCGTCGCGAGTTCGGGCCGGGCGCGGCGTGCCACGACCGCGACCGCACCGAAGACGACCGGTGCGCCGACGGCGCCCGGCGGGACGCCATCGAGTCCGGCGGCGAGGCCGACGACGGCGACCATCCCCGTTGCCATCAGCGCGTACGCCGCTCTGTAGGCGTGTTCGGGGCCGACGACGACCGCGACGGTCCGCTTGTGGATCGAGCGGTCGTAGTCGTAGTCTTTCGCGTCGTCGATCACTTTGATCCCCGAGAGGACGACGAGGAAGACGGCCGCGAGCGCCACCACTGTCGCCGAGAGCCCACCGCTCTGGACGTAGTAGCCACCGACTAGGGCGAAGGCGATTCCCGTCGGGTAGCCAGCGGTCGCGGTGACGGGGTTCGTGTCGAGCGCTGGCGCGTGGTTGACGCCGATGAGCCACCCGGGGAGCGTCAGGAGCGCGGCCCAGACGCCGACCGCGAGGCCGATGGCTACGAGACACGCGAAGAAGGCCACCGAGGCGCCCGCGATAGCGAGGCGACATCCGCGTTCGGTCAGCGGATGGTCGTCGTCCTCGCCGCGGCGGTAGAAGTCCACGTAGCCGTCGGTCACGTGAGCGGTATAGAGGGCGAGAAACGCCGCGCAGACGTGTATCGCGGCCAGTCGCGGCGCGACCGATCCCGAGAGGATCGCTCCGAACAGCGACGCGGCGACCGGCGGGAGCATGAACACCGGGTGGACCTGCGAGAGCAACGCCCGTCCGTCCGCGAGGGCGCCGTCCCCGTGACGAGAGAGAGACATACGGTCACAATGGACTCCCCCTACAAAAAATACGGACAGCCTACACGTTGGGTAGCCGGGCGGACGTGTGCCCGAGTCGGAATCAGACGTGGTTCTCGGGGTCGAAGACGAACGCGGAGACGTGTGAGGCCAGTTGTCGCGCCTCGAACTCCGTCTCGACGTGGAGGTCGCCCGCGACCGGGCCGACTTCGCCGCCGACGGCCTCTGTCTGGGATTCGGGGTCGACGCCCGAGACGGTCGCGCGCGCCGACCGGATGCGTTCTCTGAGATCGCGCAGGGCCGTCGTCGACAGCCGTCGGTCGAGGTGGTCGAGGTCGTAGCGGACGATATAGCCGCGTTCGCCGTCGCGAACCGAGACGACGGGGTCCCCGTGGTCTGCACAGCGCTCCCAGAGGTCCCGCCCCTCGGCCCTGGTCTCGTACATCGGGACGTTCGGGGGTGCGAGCTGGTCCATCACTCGAGCTACGGGTCGGAGACGTATCGGTCTGTCGGGGGTGGGACCGACGCGTCTGTCCTCCCGCTCGCGCTCTCGGACGCGTTCGCGACCGGCGTGAAGCCCGTCACGTCCGTCTGTTCGTCCGCGGTCACGGTTCCGTTCGGTGCGGTCGTATCGCTGTTCGAGACGACCACGTCACCGTCGGATCCGGGGAGGACCGCCGCACACCCGGCGGCCCCGAGAAGGAGGGCGATACACGCCGCGAACACGGCGTCGCGGCGGTGTCGATACCGCGTCACGCCGACTATCCGCCGCCGCCAGCGACGCCGCTCCCGATAGCGACGCCGCACTCGTTGCACGCGACGACGTAGAACCGCTTGGAGGAGCGGAACAGTCCGGCCATCTTCGCGTCGAGGTCCTGGAACTCCACGTCTTCGGCCGTGTCTATCTCCGACTCACATTCAGGGCAGTGTACCATGCCGGTCGATGCTACCGGGCGGTGGTGTAAATGCTTTGTCCGGAACGGTGTCGGCGCCGGGTCCTGCCCGGTCGACGTCGCCTGTCTCGGGGGCCGTCCAGATCGAACGCTACTACTGTCGGCTATCCGCCCGGAGGGATATTCCTCACCCGGGGTGGCGGATTCGTTCGATATGGGGCAGCCGACAGTATAAGTAGGCCAGCGCGGTAGATGGAGGGAGTGACCTCCGACACCGATTTCGACACCGTCGTCGCCGATTTCGAGAAACCGGGCGACGACTTCGAGACGCTCGCCGAGCGGGCGGCCGACAGTGGAGCGACCCACGTGGTTGTCACGCGCGACCCACCGCTGGCGAAGTGGCTGGACGACTACCCCGAGTGGCCAGCGGGCGACCCGAACGGCGGCCCCGGGGCCGACGACCCGGCGGTCGCGAGCGACGAGTCGCGGTGGGATGACGACCCGCTCCCTCACTTCGATTACGACCCGTACCCGTCGTGGTACAACCACAAACTCGGCCTGCTGAAAGTGCTGCCGCCGGAGAGACTGGCCCCCCACGTCACCGACGAGTGGGCGGCGTGGGCCGACGAGGTGACCGGGATGCTCGACCGGCGCTGTGAGATCCTTCGCGAGCACGGCCTGCGAGCTGTCTACACGACCAACGAGCCACAGGTGCTTCCCGAACGCGTCTTCGAGGCCCAGCCGCAGTGGCGCGGGCCGCGCGTCGACCAGCCCAACCGCTCGCGCAAACCCCACTTCGCCCCCTGTGTCTCCCACCCGGCGGTGCTGGAACTGTATCGGGAGGCCGTCGCGGCCCTGCTGGAGCGGTATCCGGAGATCGAGATGTTCCAGTTCGTGACGACCGACGCCGGGTCTGGATTTTGCTGGGCCGAGTCGCTGTACCCCGGAGAGAACGGGAACGCACGCTGTCGTGATCGGTCGATGGTCGACCGGGTCACGGGCTTTTTCGACGCGCTCGACGACGGCGCCGAACGGGCCGGGACGGCCGTCGAGTACACGCTCGACGAGATCCCGCCCCAGGAGTGGATGCTCCCGACCTTCGAGCACGACGAGCGGATGGCGACCGAACTGGACGCGGGCCAGGCGCTCAACAACCTCGAAGGCCCCGACCCGACGCCGTTTCAGACGACCGCTGGCATCTCGAACTGGGAGGGGAGTATGCTCTACCCGGTTCGGGGCATCCCCCAACCCGTCGAGTGTGTCCGGAGCCTCCAGTCGGCCGCCGACAGCGAGGCGCCGCGGCTGACGTTCGGCGTCTCTCCCGGGGTCGCGGACCTCCACCTCGAGATATACGAGCGACTGACGGACGCCGAGCCGGACGACAGAGTCGAAGCCTTCGGCGTCCTGAAGTCGCTGGCTGCCGACAGGGTCGGCGAGGACCACGCCGGAACGCTACTGGAGCTGTGGTTCGCCATCGACGAGGCGACGACCGAGGCCAAGACGGTACCCGGGCACGCGCCGACGATGGTCGGCGGCGTCCACCAGCGCTGGCTCACCCGGCCGTTCGTCCCCTTCCCGCTGGAACTCGACCCGGAGACGCGCCGGTACTACCGCGAATACCTCTTCCAGGCCGGGTCCGAGCGACGGGCCGAGAACCTCGTCGACTGCCAGGCGATGCGGCCCTTCGAGGGGTGGGCCGCCCGTCTCCTGCTGACCTTCGTCTTCGACCGCGTCGACTCGGCCGTCGAGCGGGCGCGGACTCTCGCGAGCGAACTGGCGGCCGAACTGGACGGCGAGCAGGCGGCGACCTACGAGGGGCTGGAGCGGCGGCTGTCGGTGCTGTCCTGTCTGCTGACCAACAGCCGCAACGCGATCGACTACCAGGCGATCCGCGATCAGGTCCGCGAGCGCGGCGTCGAACCCGATCCGACACCGGTTCTGGGGACACAGTCCAGCTGGGAACGGGATTTCATGCTGGACCGAGCGCGCTCGGAGATAGACAACACGCTGGAACTGATCGACCTGCTCGAAGGGAGCGACGAGCGGATCCTCCAGTGTGCGGACAGCGAGGCGGGCGAGGACATCCGACTCCTCGGGCCGAACGTGACCGAGGAGCTGGCGCGGAAAGTCGAGATCATGCACGACCGCTGGGACGACTACCGACGGCTGTTCACCGAGCCGAACCCGTAGGGGCCGAACAGTTACGCTCCTGTCGGCCGATTCGCCGGTATGGCATCCGAGGGCGCGTTCGAAGTCGAGACGGCGACCGGAGACGTCGACTGTTCGACGCTCGTGATCGGGCAGTCCCACGTCGGGATGGCCGGGGTGACGGCGGCGGACTACCTCGTCCGGAACCTCGACACCACCGAGGTCGGCCACGTCTCGACGGCGGAGTTGCCCGCCGTCGCGCCGTTCGAGGACGGGACGCCGCGCCACCACAGTCGGTTGTACGGCGTCGACGGGACGGACCTGAGCGTCTTCGTCGGGGAACTCCCGATCCCGGTCGACGCCGCGCGGGGGTACGCCGACGCGCTCCTGTCGTGGGCCGACGACCACGGGGTCGACGAGATCGTCGCCCTGCACGGCGTCCCGTTTCCCCACGGGCCGGAGGAACACGCGGTGTTCTACGTCGCGACGCCAGCCTACCGGGCGGCCAACCTGGAGGAGGAACCGATCCGGCCGCTGAAAGGCGGAGTCCTCGACGGGGTGTTCGGCGAACTGGTGACCCGGAGCCTCGACGGGACGACCCCGGACACAGCGGTGTTCGTCACGCCCGCTCACCCGCCGGGGCCGGACATCGACGCCGCGCTCATGCTTCTGGACGCCGTCGAGAGCCTCTGTGGGTTCGAGGTCGACGAGACGGAACTCCGACAGTTCGGCGAGGACCTGAAACAGCACTACGAGCAACTGGCCGAGCGGATGACCGCGCTGGAGGAGGAGCGTGCGGGCCGGGACTACCCCGAAGACCGGATGTACATGTGAGCGCCGCCGAACGGCGTGGTCCCGCCGAGTCCACGGGGTCGGTCGTCAGGACCGCCGCGTCTCGATCACGACGTACGGCGCGGCGTGATCGGGGTGGAACAGCCCCGGTGCGATCGCGGTGTCGCCGTCGGGATCGGTCGCGGAGACGTACGCGAGCAGGTCGTACTCGGGGTCGACGTACTCGCCCGGGACGGCCGCGCGGTAGCCCCGATCGGTCCGCTCCATCTCGACGGTCCGGAACGCGCCATCGCGCTGGTTCGCGCGGCGGTAGTGCAGGCGGACCGTCTCGGCGCCGTCGAGTTCGCCCGCGCGGACGCTGACGGGCACGTCCGACCCCGGGGGCGCGGTGTCGGGCGCGTCGACGCGGAACGGGACGTGCGGGAACGGCCCGAACGAGTCGCCGCCGAACGACGGCCACTCGCCCGCCTCGGAGTCGACGCCGTGCTCGGCACAGAGCGACTCCAGATCGTCGATATCGGCGTCGAGTTCGACGAGGCGGTCGCGCCACGTCCCCTCGTCCGCGGATGGCGGCCCTGCGGCGAACACCAGGTCGTCGTGGTAGGCTCCGTCGCCCCGATCGGCGAGCGCGGCCCACGACTCGCGCATCGCCGCGGCGGCGGCGCGGGCGTCCGGGAGGTGGGCGGGGTCGTCGGTTTCGCGGTAGCGGCGCAAGCACAGGGCCGCAACGGTCTTGTGGGCGTGGTACTCCGCGAGGTCCGCGAGCATCCGCAGGTCGAGCAGGGTGGCGCGGAACTCGCCGGAGTCGGGGGTGTCGTCCGCGTCGTCGTCAGGTGCGTCGCTCGTGTCGACCCCGGCGTCTGCGGCGGCGTCGGCGGCCGCACGGGTCCGCTCGGCGAGGTGGACGTACCACTCGGCGACCTGCCGGGGCGTGTACTTCCCCTGGCGTTCGCCAGCGAGATCGTCGCGGACGAACTCGTCGATAGCGTAGAACAGGCCGGGATCGGACGGTTCGGCGGTGTCGTAGGTGGTCTCGCCGAAGCGGTCGTTGTAGTTGTTCTCGGCGAACAGCGCGCCGCCGGTGTCGAGTTCGGCCCAGTTGTGCAGGAGTGGGTGATCGGTCAGGTGCGCCGCGGTGTGCAGGGGGAGGATCTTGCTCGCCGCGCGATAGCCACGCCGGATCGCCTCGCTGGCGGCGCCGAAGCGGGCGTCGAACTCCCGCTCCCAGGCGTCGGGGTCGGCTTCGCGGGAGTAGCCGAGACGGCCGAACAGGCGGTACCACGCCCAGTAGCGCTCGTCCTCCCACTCGTAGTCGCGCAGGTCCGGGTCGTCGAACAGGGGCCACCCCTCGTCGCGCAGGCCGTGGTAGCCGCCCTTCAGACTCAGCGGGGCGACCACCTCGAAGCCGACGCCGCCGCCGAACTCCGCGGCCTTCGAGAAGCGCCGCGCGTAGTCGGGGTCGCCCCACAGGAAGATCCGGTTCGTGCCGCTGGCCCACAGCCGGTACAGGAGGTCGAACTGGCGGGGCTTCTCGAGCATGTCGTCGTAGCTGTACCGACGACTGCGGTTGCGGTCGTCTATGTTGTCGAGTTCCCCCCGGCGCATCCGGGTGTTGTGGTAGGGCAGTCCGGTCGACTCACACCAGAACTTCGTCGGCACCGTCAGGTCGAATCCCGCTTCGAGCGCGTGGTCGATCATGCCGTCGGTCAGTCCCTTGGCGCGGAGGTCCAGCGAGACGTCGCGGCCGTGGTCGGCCTCCGCGTCGGCGACGGCGTCGACCAGTTCGTTCCAGAACGCCTCGGCCGTCGAGCGGTCGCCGACGCCCGACTCGAAGTTGACGCGCAACTGGACGCCGTCGATCTCGGGGCACTCGACGAGTACCTCGCGCAGGCCCGCCGCGCAGTAGTCCGCCAGCCCGTCGCCCTCGGGCAGTCCGGCGACGAGTTCGCCCTGATAGTCGGTCCAGGGCTGTTGCTGCCAGATCCCGAAGAAGAAGTCCAGTCCGTACTCCCGGCAGCGCCGGGCGATCCAGCGGAGGCGCTCGCGGTTGGTCTCCTGCGAGACGCCCCCCGAGTCGGTCAGCGACACGTCCGGGTAGCCCGGCACGTCGACGAGGAAGGGGTACGGCGGCGACATGAACGCCGTGTCGAACCCCGCGATCAGGACGAAGCGGTTGAACCGCGACCGCGCCAGTCGCTCCAGGTAGTACTCCCAGAAGCCGTCGTCGTAGAGCCAGTCGTCCTCGACGGGCGTCTCGATGTAGCGGTCGACGCCGCGCACCTCGTTGTCGGGCGTCTCGACGCCTTCTTCGACGGTCGAGAGGGCCGCGACGCCGCGGGCCTCGACGCGCTCGGCGAGCTCGTAGAGCGCGTAGGCGAGTCCGCGGCGATCGGTCCCGGCGACGACGAGGGCGATCCCGTCACCGGTGTCGGCCCACTCGTAGACGACGGCTTCGGGGTCGGCGGGGTCGGCGTCGAGCAGTCGGGAGACGACCCGGCTCTCGGTCGTCCCGGCGACGAGATACCTCTCGGCGTCGGTCGCAGTCCAGTAGGGGGCGGTCTCGACCTCCCCGCCCGCGTCCTCGATGGCGCCGGTCAGTGCCGCGAGCGCGTGTCCGGCCGGACTGTCGGGCTCGGCGTCCGCTGACGCGTCCGAGTCGACCGTCGCGTCGGTGCGGTCGACGAGCGTGACCGTCTCGCCGAAGATAGCGTCCATAGCCGATTCCGTTGGCGCGGACCCGGCATAGCTCTTTGCGTCACCTGGGGGCGGCAGGCGAACGGAGCGCCGGGCAACGCGGTATGGGTCCGTCGGGGAGGCCAGCTACTCGGGGCCGGTGACGCCGCCGTCGGTCGTCGCTGGCGACTGTCGAGCCCCGTCACCCGGCGAGGCGAGGTCCGCGCCCCCCCTGGCGATAGTGAACGTCTCGAGGTGGTCCTGCAGGGTGTCGGCTTGGTCGGCGAGCGTCTGCGCGCTCCGCGCGACCTCGGTGAGCGAGGAGGTTTGTTCTTCGGCGGCGGCGGAGACGTTTGCGGCTTCACTGCTGACCTGATCGGCCGCCTCCGTCACCTCGTCGATCATGCTCGCGACCTCCTCTGTGGAGGCGGCCTGGTCGTCGGTAGCCGCGCTGATCTCCTGGATGCTCCGGTTCGCCTCGCCGACGTGGTCCGCGACCTCGTCGAGCGCTTCGAGGGCGTCTTCGATGGTTTCGGTCCCCGAGGAGATGCTGTCGCCCATCTCCTGAATGTCGGTCACTGCGTGCCGGGAGGTCGACTGGATCCCGTCGATCCGGCGCTCGATGTCCTCGGTGGCGTCGCCGACCTCCGAGGCCAGCGACTTGATCTCGTCCGCGACGACGGCGAAGCCCTCGCCCGCCTCGCCGGCGCGAGCGGCCTCGATGGAGGCGTTCAGCGCCAGCATGTTCGTCTGCTCGGCGATGTCCGTGATGAGGTCGACGATCTCGCCGATCTCCTCGATCTCGGCTGCGAGAGCTTCGATCTCGTCGACCGTTTCCTCGGATTTGTCCTCGATAGTCGACATATCCGACATCGCGTCGGCGGCCGCCTGTTGACCGCGCTGGCCAACCTCGGCGGCCCGTTCTGAGGTGTCCGCGATCTCGTCTGCGGAGGAAGCGACCTCCTCGACGGTCCCCGAGAGGCTCTGCATCTCCGCGGCGATGCCCTGGAGGTTCTCGGACTGGGCGTCCGCGTCCGCCGAGATCTCCTGTACCGACTCGCTGACCTGTTCGCTGGCGCTCTGACTCTCCTCGGTGCTCGCGGTGACCTCCTCGCTTGAGGCGGCGACCTCGTCGGCGAACTCGCGGATCCGCGCGAACGTCCCCGCGAGGTCGTCCATCATCCCGTTGAACGAGTCGGCGATGTCACTCATCGCTTCGCTCTCGCTGTCCGGGTTCATCCGCGCGGTCAGGTCGCCGTCGGCGGCCGCGCTCATTGTGGCGCTAAACGACGCGGCTTTCTCCTGAAGGTGGTCGTTCAATTCCTCGGCCTCGCGCTGTGCGGACTCGGCGTCCGCCCGGGCCCGTTCGGCCTCCTCACGTGCCTGTTCGGCCTCCTCGCGTGCCTGTTCGGCCTCGCGGCGCTGGCGTTCGGTCTCGGCCTGTGACTGTTTCAGATCCTGGACGACGGCCATCGTCCCGATCGATCCGACGCCGAACACGCCGATAACGATCCCCTGCAAAGCGGTGCTCAGCGTGTCCATCAGTTCGCCCTGGATCCCGATCCATTCCACGGTCACGAGCCCCATCCAGAGGGCACCCGCGACCGAGACGACGACGAACGTGGCCCAGAACGTCTGTTCAAGATCGGTATCACGATAGTTCTGGGCGCCGATGGCCGCCGCCACAACAAACCCCAGGGTCGCTATGGCGTCGATACCGGGGATGATCTGTTCGAGTACCACGTGTCACACCTCCGGATCGGTCCCGGCGTCGTCGCCAAGGACGGACCGTTTTCTGTGCAGGTACGCCGCGAGCGCGAACGCGATGCCGGCGCCCATGTTCCCGACGAGGTGCTCGGTGAAGTTGAGCACGTCCGGGAGGAACGCGTTCTCGAAGTTCGTCGCGAACGCGGCGACAAACAGGAAGGCGTACGGGGCCAGAAACCACGTCGGTGTTCGCTCGCGGTACAGTACGGCCGGGATCAGCCCGAGTATCGCGACGATCAACACGACGAACGACTGCGGCCCGAACACACCGAAGATCGTCGTCATCGAACTCCTCCCTTTGGGTGTGAGCTATTCTCAGTCATCGCTCCTGTGAGGGATATTGAATTTATCGTTTACAACAATTCCCATCCAATATTCAAGAGTGATAATCATCCCGATTTCGTGACTGTGAGTGGGGATGGTTTGACCGCATACTTCGGAATGGAAGGCACGGGTGCCATCTGGAACGGCTACTCCACCGAAAAAGTCCCGAGGATCTGAACTCGAAGTTGGTTATATCTCACTAACGTGATGGAAATGGCTGGCCACTTGCATCGTCACAGGGGGAAGGGGAAGACGGTCTCGACTGTCGGGACCAGCGGTGTGGTGGACGCTCACTCGAACGCCGCGAGATCGTCCTCCGTGACGGGAGCGTGAGCGGCGCAATACCCCTCGTCGGTCGCGTCGACGTCCTCGACCGTGTAGAGCCGGATCCCCTGCTCCTGTTTCGTCCGGACGGGGAACTCGTAGTGGTCGGCTTCGTAGGAGAGCGTGTCGCCGTCGGCGCGACGGTCCGCGACGAACTCGCGGTGGCGGTCGAGGCGGCGCGCGACGACCGACCGGGACATCTCCGGGACCGCGCCCACCCGGTCGTCGAACACCTCGGCGAACTCCGGTTCGAGTTCGTAGCCCACCGAGTTCCGGCCGGCGACCATCGCCGCCAGCGAGGTGGTGCCGGTCCCCCAGAACGGATCGAGGACGGTGTCGCCGTACACCGAGTACATGTTCAGCAGGCGGTAGGGGATCTCGAAGGGAAAGGCGGCCGACCGATCCCGCAACTCGTCGTGGTCCAGTTCCTGCAGGCGGCCGGTCACGTCGGTCCAGACGTCGGTGAACCAGCGGTTGCGCTCCTCCCAGAAGTACGCCGCCTCGTAGCGGCGGTCGGCCCGCGGTTCGAACGCCCGGCGCTCGCCGTTGCGAAAGACGAGGACGTACTCGTGTTCGAGGGTGACGTAGGCGTTGGGCGGGATCATCCCCGATCCCATGAACTTCGCAGCGCTGTTGGCGGGCTTGCGCCAGAGCACGTCCGGGAGCGGGTCGAAGTCCAGCGACTCGAAGGCCTCGATCACCCGAGTGTGGTTCGGATAGACGCGAAAGCTCCCGTCGAGGGTCCGGGTGGCGTCGCCGACGTTGACACAGGCGATACCGCCGTCGACGAGGACGCGCTCGATCTCCGTCCAGACGGCGTCGAGTTCGGCGTGCATGGCCTCGAACGCGCGCTGGCCGTCGCCGCAATCGAGCGCGTCGCGGACCGCGGGGTTCAGGTCGGCGAACGTCTCGTCCCACATCTCGATCATCGGGTAGGGTGGCGAGGTGACCACGAGTTCGACGGAGTCGTCGTCGACGGTGTCGAGACTCCGTGCGTCCCCGATCACGACCCGATGGCTCGTCTCCATTACCGTCGAGTCCCGGACCCGCGGCCTTCAGTCTCCCGACTGGCGGTCGACCGGAGGAAGGCGCGAGGGTAAGGGACCGCGATCAGAGGTAGGCGGCGTCCCACCGCGTCGGTTTGCGGGCGTTCCCGCAGTTGTCACACTCGATGCGGCCCATCGAGTTCATCGAGTTGGCGAGTTCGCCGCAGTTGTCACAGTAGTAGCCGAAGCGCTCCGTGCGGTCCTCGTCGGCGTACACGACGTAGAAGTCCCCGACCGATCCCGAGTCGGACTCGTCGTAGTTGACGTAGACCTCGCGGCCGTCGTCGGTCTCGAACGGGGCGACACCCGGCGCGTCGGGATCGCTCCAGACGTTCTCGACGTGGGTCCGTCCCGATATCTCGACTTCGCTCTGGCCGACCTGCTGGTAGCCCATCTCCTCGTAGAAGGCGTTACCGTCGGCGTTGTCCGCGAGCACGCGCCCGTCGACGTGGTCGGCCCCCGCGTCTTCGAGCGCGACCCGCGTCTCCTCGAACAGGTGCCGGGCGACCCCGTCGCCGCGGTAGGCTGGATCGACGTGTAACCAGAGGAGCGTCGCCGTCTCGCCCTCTTCGGAGCGCTCGCTCTCGGAGAAACCGACAACCTGCTCGTCGCGCTCCACGATCAGAACGAGCCGTCTCGACCCCTCGATGGCCCGTTCGAGGTGTTCCTCGTTGTACCACTCCTCGATAGCTACCGTGATCTCCCGCGGACCGAACGAGTACGACGCCTGTATCGACCGTCGCGCGACGTCTCTGATCGCTGGCCGATCCGGGAGCCGTGCTTCACGGACGTTCATGTGGTAACATTTGACACACTGCCGTATAAACCTAGAGGATCGAACACCACGCCGGACGCGGTGCCCCGCCGGGAGTAGTGGAGTTCGATAGGCAGGGTGGTAGCGAGTGACTCCGGCAGTGACCCGTTCCGGCGGGTCGTAACGTCACTCTACCGGGAGCAGGCGGTGTGAGACCCCGGGTCTGCAGGCGTGTCTGTTTGTGGACGGTTGTCGTAACGCCTAAGAGTCGAACGCACCTTTCTTTTGATAAGATGACTAACGCACGTATCTGTCGGAGGGGGTTCCGTGGGCGTCGAGATTAGGGAGTCGCCAGTCACGGACGAGGAATTCGAGGAGATGCAGACCTTCGTCCACGACTATCTGGCCGCCAGCGTCGAGAGCGAGGACGACGGTGGCCGGATGCGGTGGTACCCGTGGCACTCCGCGGAGTATCGGTTCAATCACATCCTGAACGTGGTCGACATCGCCGCACACATCGCCCGCGAGGAGGGCGCGAACGTCGACCAGACGCGCGTGGCCGCCTTGTTTCACGACGTGGCGAAACTGGAAGTCGATCAGGACGCCCACGCCGAGGAGGGGGCCCGTATCGCCCGGGAGTACCTCTCGGCGCACGTCGACTACCCGCAGTCGTTCGTCGACGCGGTGTGTCGGGCGGTCAGGAACCACTCCTACCAGGGCGACCTGACCGACCTGAGCCTCGAAACCCAGTGTCTCGTCGAAGCGGACCTGCTCGACAAGGTCGGCGCCAACGGGACGGCGCTGATGATGTTGCGGATGGGCTACGAGTCCCGGACCCACATGGACTCCGCCGAGATGGTCGGTCGCGTGCTCGAACGCGGCGACGACGCCCGCGAGCGCATCGTCAGCGACACCGCCGAGAGCATCGCGCACCGCCGGATCAAGCGCGTCAAGTGGTTCAAAGAGTGGCTGGAGATGGAAGTGGCGGACATCGACGCTCCCGCCGACGACGAGGGTCCCCCGGCCGACGAGTCGGTCTGAGCGGCCGCGAGTCGAACCGGTGAGTCCCCGTCCGGAACCGGCGGCGCCGACAGCCGACCGTGGCGTCTCAGAGCGCCGCCGGGAGTACCCTCAGAGTGGTGCTGAACGCCGTCCAGCAGAAGGTGACGCCGAAAGCCGCGAGGACGACGGCGCTGAGTCCGGCGACCACCGGGGCGAGCGCGTCGATCCGGCGGCGCGCCCGGACCAGCGTCGCCGGGAACCCGACGATCCAGACCGCGATACCGAGGAAGAGTCCGCTCAGTAGCGCCGGGCTTCCGGTCCGGACGACGAACACGCCAGCGAGGTCAGCCCCGACGAGCGGCAGGACTGCGAGCACGTCGACGGTCCCGGGTTCGAGCAGTGCCACACCGACGGTCAGCCAGAACAGGATCTGGTAGGGGTTCGTCACCGCCAGGACGAACGCCTTGGTGAACCCGCGGGCTTCGGCGGGGACGGCGGAGCTGTCGGCCTCCCGTTCCGTGAACGACCGCTGGAGTTCCCGGACGGCACCGGCGGCGAAGTACAGCATGACGAGGCCGCCGACGCCGATCATCGCGGTCCGGACCGCGGGTGCCCGCTGGAGGAGGGCGACGACGCCAGCCAGCGACAGCAGGAAAAAGAGCGCGTCGGCGGTCATCGCGCCCAGGCCAGCGGTGAAGCCAGCACGCCACCCGCGGACGACGCTCTCCTCGGCGATGACGGCGTTCATCGGGCCCGGCGGCGCGGCCAGCGCGAGGCCGAAGACCACGCCCGCGAGCACCGTTCCGGGGCCGGACTCGGCGAGCACGCCGGGCACTATCGGTCGATCACGCAAAAGCGTACAGACTCTGTGGCCAGACGGGGGCGCGTGCTGGCCGTGCTACTGATACATTCCCATGGTCTGGGCCTTCGAACTCTCCTCGTTGGCTTCCTGCATCCGCTGAGCGAGGCGCTCGCGGGCGGCGCTGATCTCCTCGGCCTGTTCGACCAGCGAATCAGTCGACACCTCCACGTTGGCGATAGGGGCGACTGCGTCCAGCAGGATCACGCGGGCGGCCTCCGGATCCGGGAAGTTCCGGTTGGCCTCGACGACGAGGCCGACCGCGTCGAGGCCGTCCCGTTCGGCCTGGTAGAGCAGCGCGCCCGTCGGTCCGCTGACGACGCCGCTCTCGTCGGGCGAGGCGATGTCGAACTGCGAGAGGATCGACGTGGCCTCGCCGTGTGCGATCCCGTACAGTTCGGGGACGCCGTCCTTCTCCGCCGGGAGGCCGGAGACGTACAGCGCGGTCGCGTCGCGCTCGGCGAGCCAGCCAGTGAGACAGCGGGCGAACTCGGGGGCCGACCGGGGCGAGACGGGCACGTCGCTCTGGAGGACCAGCAAGTCGCGGGACTCGTCGGCGTAGAGCCGGACTGGCGGCTGGTAGGTCTCGGCGTTCTCCTCGAAGACCGCCACCTCGGGGAGCCCCTCGCAGTGACAGGAGGCGTAGTGTGTCATCCCCAGGGAGTCGACGAGGTGGTCGGCCGCGATCTTGCCGACGAGGCCGACTCCCGGCAGCCCCTCCACCAGCGTCGGCGATTCGAGCTCGATGTCGTCCCTGTGGACCTGAATATGCGCCATGTGAACACAGTCGGTACCACCTCTCATAAGGCCCGGGGACCAGCGCCGTCCCCGAACCGCCGGACCCGGGCGGTTCCCGGCCCCTTCGAGGCGGACCGGGACCGGCGGTTCGAAACCGACATACCCCGAGAGCGGCAACGACGCGCCAATGGACGTACTCGAGCGGTACGAACCGCTGATCGGGGACTTCGCGGCGTTTCGCGACGCCTGCGAGCGCCCCCTCCCGTCGGTCGTCCGGGTCAACACGATCAAGACGACGCCCGACCGGGCGCGCGCGGCCCTCGACGAGGCGGGGATCGAACACGAGACCTGCGAGTGGAACGACGGCCTGCTGCGCCTCCCGCAGGATCAGCCGGGCGCCAACTGGCCGTACGTCCACGGGTGGCTCCACGGCCAGGAAGAGGTCTCTGCCGTCCCGGCCCGTGTTCTCGACCCCGACCCCGGCGACCGGGTCTGGGACGCCTGTGCGGCCCCCGGGAGCAAGACGACACAGCTGGCGGCGCTGATGGACGACGCCGGTCGGATCGTCGCGACCGACGACAGCCTCGGACGCATCTCGGCGCTGCGAACCAACGCCGAGCGCCTCGGCGTCACCAACACCGCAATCACCCACGAGGACGCGCGCAATCACTCTCTCAAGCCGTTCGACGGCGAGGAGTACGACCACGCGCTCGTCGACGTGCCCTGCTCGTGTGAGGGGACCATCCGGAAGAACCCCGACACGCTCGATGAGTGGACGATAGAGCACGTCCGCGGCATCGCTGGCGTCCAGAAGGGCGTCCTCCGGCGAGCGGTCCAGGCCACGCGCCCCGGCGGGACCGTCGTCTACTCGACGTGTACGTTCGCACCCGAGGAGAACGAGGCCGTCCTCGACTACGTGCTCGCCGAGGAAGCGTGCGAACTCGTCGACGTCGACCTCCCGCTGGAATCGGTACCGGGCGTCACCGAGTGGGCGGGCGAGGCCTTCGACGAGTCGGTCCGCCGGGCGCGGCGCATCTACCCCCACCACAACGACACGGGCGGGTTCTTCTGCGCGAAACTGGAGGTGACGGCATGAGCGACGAGAGTGCCGGAGACGACGGCGCGACGGCCGAGAACGTCGGGACGCGCTTCGACCGCCTGCCCGCGACGGCCGACGAGCGGGCCGTCGAAGGGCGCTCGACCCGCGCCGAAGTCCTGGAGTGGTGGGAGGATCGGTTCGGCGTCGACCCCGACACCTTCGCCGACTACACCTTCTGGGAGCGCGGTGCGGGCAAGGTGTGGGCGCTCCGGGGCGAGGAACCGACGCCGGTCGACATCGAGGGGCTGGGGATCACGTTCCTCCGGACCCGGCAGGAACACTGGAAACCCACACTGGAAGCGGTCCAGCGCTTCGGCGACGCGGCCGACCGCAACGTGATCCACCTCTCCCGCGAGGAAGCGCGGCGGTTCGTCGCTGGCGAGGATCAGGAGCTCGACTGGGAGGGCGACTGGGGGTATCTGATCGTGACTGCCGACCTCGCAGGCGAGACGGAACCGCTCGGCGTCGGGATGTACGTCTACGGCGAACTCCGGTCGCAGGTGCCGAAGGGCCGACAGCGGGAGTTCTGATCAGTACGCCGCGCGCAACTCCGCGCCCAGGTCGTCGGGGATCTCGATCACGGAGCCGTGACGCACGTCGTCGGGCGTCGTCAGTCGGTCGGTACAGGTCTCCCACTCGCGGCCGTCGGCGCTCCGGGAGGCGCCGTAGTAGTCTTCGAGGAAGTGGTCGTAGAGCATGCGCCACTCGCCGTCGGCGCGATAGAGGGTCGGTCCCTCGACGGGTGCGGGCGTGACGAACTCCGTCACGTCGCGGAACGGGCCGCCGCCGCTGGGGGCGCGGGCCAGACGGATCGACTTGTATTCGGCGTCCATCGACGTGGGGCCGCGCTCGTCTTTGAACGCCATGAGGTAGTCGCCGTCGTCGTAGGCGACTGTGGCGTCGATGACGTTGTAAGAGGGGTCGAACAGACACGACGACGCGCTGAAACGCTCGAAATCGGGCGTCGAGCAGGTCCAGATGCGGTGGTCGTAGTCCTCCTCGCCGTCGGCCGACTCGATGGAGGGATCGACAGTGGCGGACCAGACCAGCCGGTAGACGTCGGCCTCGCGGTCGTAGAAACACTCGGGTGCCCAGGAGTTGTGGGTGCCGCGCACGTCGGCCATCACCGGGAGGAGCTCCTGGTCGGACCACGACCGCAGGTCCCCGGAGGTGGCGTGGACGACGTGGTCGCTCGCCCATCCGTTGGTCGCCAGCAAGTGGTAGGTGTCCTCGGCGTCGCGGAAGAGAAACGGATCCCGGAGCGTCCCGGTACCGACCCCGCCCGCCAACACCGGGTCGTTGTCGTTGAGCGCCGTCCACTCGAACCCGTCGGGACTCGTCGCGAGGTGGAGCGCCTCGGCCGCCGTCCGGAAGTACGAGAGCAGGTACATCGGCTCCCTGTTTGCCCGACCCGGGCATGTTCGTTTCGGTGGTCGCCACCCCCTCGGAAGCGGTTTCCACTGCGGCCGACGCGTTCCCGACTGCGGAACTACTCCGGATTGTCGTAAGAAATATAGCGGGAACCGCCGACGGGAAAGTAGATGAGTGACACACCATCGGACCGCGAGACGGAACCGGATTCGTCCCGCGAGGAGTCGCCCGGCGCGGGACTGACACCGTACGTCCCGGGGACGGCACCGGAGCTACGGCCGGACCTGCCGGGAGAGCGGCCCGACTCGCCCGAGGGGCCCGCGGATCTGTCTTCGCTGGACGAGTACATCGAGACGCCCGAACTGTTCGAGGAGAACCGTCTGCCGACCCACGTGACGGCGACGGTTCCCTACGAGTCGCCGGGACAGGCGCTGGCGGCCGACGAGCGGTTCACGCCCGTCGTCGATCGGTTCGCCGAGTCGCCGTACGTCAGCGTTCTCGACGGCGAATGGGAGTTCCAGTTCTACGAGCGTCCCGCCGCGATGCCCGACTCGCTCGCCGACGGCGAGTGGGACTCGATCCCCGTCCCGAGCGTCTGGCAACTGGAGGGGTACGACCAGACCATCTACTCGAACAACTCCATCACGTGGGACGAGTACGACCCGCCGCTGGAGGGGGACCTCGACCCACGCGACGGCGACATCGAGGTGCCAGAGACCAACCCGACCGCCGTCTACCGGCGGGAGTTCTCGGTCCCAGAGGGTTGGGACGGCCGGGACGTGATCCTCCACTTCGACGGCGTCGACCAGGCGTACTTCGTCTGGGTCGACGGCGAGTACGTCGGCTTCCAGCAGGGGTCGAAGACGCCCGGCGAGTTCGACGTGACCGACATCGTCGAACCGGGCGGCGACCACGAGGTGACGGTGCGTGTCCACCGATTCTCGGACGCCGAGGCGCTGGAGACGATCGACATGTTCCGCTACTCGGGGATCTTCCGGAGCGTCTATCTGGTCTCCAAGCCGCCGGTCTCCGTCCGTGATTTCTACGTCCGCACCGGCCTGGACGACGACTACGAGGACGGGTTCGTCCGCGTCGACGCCGAGATCGCGGCGGATCCCGCCGGTGGCGCCGACGCCGAGGACGTGGACGGCTACACACTCCGCGGGCACGTCTTCGAACCCGATAGCGACCCCGATCCCGAGTCCGCCGACGATTCCGCAGACGCGACGCTGGCGACGCTGACTGACGACGTGACCGTCGACGAAGGGGCGGCGACCGCGGCGCTGTCGACCGACCTCGACGACCCTCACCTGTGGTCGGCCGAGAAGCCGAACCTCTACACGGTCGTCCTCGAACTGATCGATCCCGAGGGAGCGGTCGTCGAGACGCTGCTGGAGAAGACCGGCGTCTGTGAGTACGAGACGACCCGCGGGAAACGCGGTGCGGAGGTACTCGTCAACGGCGAACCCACCAACGTCAGGGGGACGAACCGTCACGAGGCCGATCCCGCGACCGGCCGGACGATGCGGCCGGAGACGGTGATCGCGGACTTCGAGCGCCTCAAACAGTTCAATCTCAACGCCGTCCGGACCTCCCACTACCCGAACAGCCCGACGTTCAACCGCCTGGCCGACGAGTACGGGATCTACGTCCAGGACGAGGTCAACGCCGAGACCCACTGGTGGGAGGACCTGGCGGTGTCCACGACGGCGTACCACGAGCAGTTCCTCGCGCGGTTCCGGCGGATGGTCCTGCGCGACCGGAACCACCCGTCGATCTTCTCGTGGTCGACGGGCAACGAGGCGGGCACCGGCGCCGAGCACATCGAGATGGCGTCGCTCGTCTCGGCGACCGACGACAACCTGCCCGACGGCGTCGGCGACGAGTCCTTCGACGGCACGGCGCTGGGCGTCGACGACCAGCGGATCCGCTACCACCAGCCCAACGGCGGCGGGTGGATCATCGACTACAGCGACATGCTCGGGCCGCGCTACTCCAGCGTCGGCAGTCTCCTCGAAGAGGGCGACGGAACGGGACTCGGCGAGGGTCAGCGTCCGGTCGTGATGGGCGAATACAACCACGCGATGGGCAACAGCCTCGGCATCGTCGACGGGATGTGGCGCGGCCACATCCAGCCGCCGGTCCGGCGCGCGCTCGACCTGAGCGAGTCCGGCAACGACGGCGTCCTGCTCGGCTCACCCGATCTGATCCAGGGTTCGGGCGAGCGCGACGGCGCGGTCGTCCTCGACGGTGAGGGGGACGCTGTCGAGATCCCTGGCCTCGACGGCTTCACCGCCGGGACCGGCGCGTTCACGGTCGGCCTCTCGGTCCTGGGGCTCGACCCCGACGGTGAGACGCCGCTCGCCAGCGGACCCGGGTTCGAACTCACGGCGACCGACACCCAGTTCGCGTTCGTCGTCGAGGGGGACGACGAACGCGCCGAAGTGATCGCGCCGCGGTCGACCGAGGAGGGGTGGACTCGGATCGACGCGGTGTGTGAACCCGGCTCGCTGCGCCTCTACGTCGACGGGACCGAGGTCGGGACGCTCGCCCACGACGTCGGCGAACTCGACGGTCGCGGGCCGGTGCGGATCGGCCGCGACCGCGACGGGGACGCACACGCGGCCGTGACCGTCGATGCGGTGACCGTCGTCGACGCGGCCCGCGAAGTCGAATCCCCGGCACCCGGCGATCCCGACGACGTGGTCGCCGAGTACGACTTCGCCGCCCTGTTGCGCGACCAGGCGCTGATGGGCGGGTTCATCTGGGACTGGGTGAACCAAGACGTCGACGCCACGACCGTCGTCGACGGCGAAGAGATCCAGTACCAGGACTACGACGACGATCCGTTCTGCCTGAACGGCCTCGTCTGGTCCGACCGGACGCCGACGCCAGCGCTCTCACAGCTGAAGTACAACCACCAGCCCGTCGGGTTCGCCGCCGCGGACGCCGCCGCTGGTGACCTCTACGTGACGAACCACCACGGCTTCACCGACCTCTCCGAGTACGACGTGACCTGGGAACTCACCCAGGACGACGAGGTGATCCAGTCCGGATCGCTCGACCTCGACGTCCCGCCGGGCGAAACCCGCCGGATCAGCGTCCCGCTGCACGACCCCCTCGAACCCACGCCCGGTGCCGAGTATCACCTCTCGCTGTCGGTGACGACGACCGACGAGGCGCCGTACGCCGACGCGGGCTTCGAGGTAGCGAGCGAGCAGTTGCCGGTTCCGTTCGACTCCTTCGAAGCCGCCGCGAGCGACGACGGCACCGTCCCCCCGGTGTCGGTCACCGAGGGCGACGGGACCGTGACCGTCGACGGCGAGAACTTCGAGTACGTCTTCGACACCGACGCGGGGACGCTCTCGAACGGTTCCTACGAAGGAACCACGATCGTCGATCGGGGTCCGCTGTTCAACGCCTGGCGCGTCCCGATCATGAACGAGTCCCAGAGCTGGGGCGGCGAGCAGGCCTCGAGCTGGTACGAGGCCGGACTCGACGACCTCACACAGACCGTGGAGTCGGTCGACGTGACCGCCGAGGAGTCGGTCGCGACCGTCGAGATCGAGGGCGCAGTCCGGGGTGACGACCTCGGTGCGCTCCGGCGCACGGACGACGCGGCCGGGACCTACGCCACGGCCCACGGCGACCTCGAACTCGTGGACGGGGTCGCCGGGCAGGCCGTTTCCTTCAAGGGCGAGAGCCATCTCACCGTCGAGCGGTCGGATCCGCCGACGCTCGATTCGGGGCTGACCCTGGAGTGTTGGGTCCGCCCAGGCGAGTCCGGTGCGGGCGATCCGCAGCCGTACGTCATCGCGGGCGGGCAGTACCTCCTGAAGCGCCGGGCGGCCGACCGCGGCGGCGAACTGGAGTTCGCCGTCTACTCCGACGCCTGGCGGACCGTCGCCGTCGACGTCCCCGACGACTGGACCGAGGCGTGGCACCACGTCGCCGGTGTCTGGGACAGCGACGCCGACGAACTCCGGGTCTACCTCGACGGCGAACACCGCGGGACGACCGAGTTCGGCAACGAACTCGGCGAGTTCGACGGGCGCGTGCGCGTCGGGCGCGACCGCGAGTCGTTCGTCGCCGACGGGACTGCCATCGACGAGGTACGGGTCTACGACCGCGGCCTCGACCCCGCTGACGTGGGCGAACTCGACGCACCCCCGGAGGCGTTCACGCACCTGCCGCTGGACGCCTTCGAGACGATCGACCGCTCGACCCCGGCCTTCGAGACCCGCTACCGCTACCGCGTCTACGGTACCGGTGACCTCACGGTCGAAGTCGAGGCGGATCCGAACCAGTCGCTGGTCGACACCGTCGACGACTACCTCCCGAAGGTGGGTCTCCGGACCGAACTCCCCCGCGCGTTCGACCGCTTCGAGTGGTTCGGCCGCGGGCCGACCGAGACCTACCCCGACCGCAAGTCCGGCACCCCCGTCGGCCGTTACGAGGGCAGCGTCGACGAGCAGTACGTCCCGTACATCCCGCCGACGGACAACGGTAACAAGACCGACACGCGGTGGGCCGCGCTCTCGAACGGCGAGGTCGGACTGCTCGGCGCGCCCCTCGAAGGTACCACGAACGTCAACCTCGAACAGTGGGCGAACCTGGACGAGGCCGACCACGAACACGAACTCGAAGCGCGCGAGACAGTCGCGCTGGACCTCGACCACGCCGTCTCCGGCGTCGGCGGCACGCCGGTCCAGTTGAACGAGGACTACCAGGTCAAGCCCGAACCGGTGTCGTTCGGCGTCCGCCTGCGCCCGTTCACGGACGAGGACCCGATGGACCTCGCACGCGAGGGGGCGCCGGTCGACGGCGACGAGTAGCGCCCGACGGACGCACTCCGATTCAATCGTCGTCTTTCTCGCGGACCGTCCCGCCGCCCAGGCCCTCCCACGCGACGCGGTAGCCCAGGCGCGAGAGGGCCGCGCTCGCGTCGTCGATACCGTACTCCGCGAGTATCGCGTCGGCCTCGTCGTAGGACTGTCCGACCTCGATCCGCTCGGCGAGTTCGTCGAGGACGGCGGGACGGACGAGCGTCCGCCCGACCAGTTCGTGCTCGGGGAAGTCCTTGCCTTCGAGGGCATCTTCGCTGGTGCCGTAGCGACCGGCGAGTTCGGCCAGCGGGACCGCGGCGTCCTCGGGGGTAAGGGAGCCGGGGAGTGCGGCGGCGCTCTCGGCGATCAACTCGTCCTCGTACTGGCGGAGCGCGTCGCGGACGTCCTTGATCCGGACCGTCCCACGGTAGGGGATCGCGCGGTGGTCGCGGGCCTCGATCTGCTCACCCACGCCGAGGTCCTCGTCGACGGCCACGAGCAACTCGACGTCCTCGAGACCCTCCAGCTGGTCGACTTTCTTCGCGACGTACTCGGGTGTCCAGAACCCCATGATCTCGAAGTAGACGCGGAAGCCGGGAGGCTCCGCCCCGGTCGCTGTGGCGTCGGCACCCCCGGATCCGCCGCCACCGGGCGCCCAGTCGAACGCGAAGTCGGGGATCGCGACGCGCGCGCCGGTCTCCAGCGGTTCGGGCTCGCGGACGAGGTTCCAGTCGAGATCCAGCGACTGGAAGCGGGCGGCGAAGTCCGCCTCGACGCCGCTGTCGTAGCTCACCTCGGTGACGGGGTCGACGCCCGGCACCGACACGTCCTCCTGGTCGAGCGTCATGGTCCGCTCGGTGCCCCGATCGTCGATCGTGGCTTCGAGGTGCCACTCCGCGGCGGTCGCGACCGAGCGCAGGAGGCGAGCGAAGCGGGTTCCGTAGCGGCGCGTCCGCCGGAACAGCGCCGTCGGACCGGTGACGACCACCTCCCGGCCCGCGTCGGTCTTGCGGATCTCGTACATGAGACGGAGACGCTTGACCGCGGTGACCAGCGCCCGCGGGTCGCTGGAGCGGACCCGGACCTCGACAGCGTCGAACAGTGCGGTCTGGGCCAGCGAGAGGTTGTACTGGGCGACCAGTTCGTCGGGCCCCCAGCGCGGGTCGATCTCGGCGAGGATCTGTCTGTCTTCGAGGTCCGCGTACAGCGAGTCGGTCACGTCGTCGGCGGTGGTGCCGAGGCGGTCGGCCGCCGCTTCGAGCGCGCGTCCGCGTTCGCCCTCGGTGACGACGCCGACGGACTCGGCCGCTTCGAAGGCCGCCCGGCGGGCGCGTCGCGGGTCGACGCTGGCGCGCGTCTCGAAGGCGGCCTCGCGGTCGAGCAGTTTCGCGAAGCCCCGGACGAGTTTGAAGTCGTCGGCCTCGCGCTCGAGGTCGGTCAGCGCCTCGTCTAACGCCGCCCGCGAGTGATCGACGTGGCCCTGGTAGGTCCCGAGGACGCGCGCTGCGAGGTCGCGGGCCGACTCGTCGACGAACTGCGGGTGATAGCCGCCGCCCGCCCGCGACACCCGCAGGAGGTCCTTCGTCAGCACGGGCTGAGGTGGGTGAGCGAGGGACAAAAACACGGCGGGACCTGCCGGGCCGGACCGCCCGTCCGGGACGGGAAGATTCATGCCGCCCGCTCACCGCATACCGAGCATGGATCGTCGGGGGTTCCTGCGCGGCGCGGCGGCCCTGCTCGCTGGCGGCGGACTAGCTGGTTGTACGGGTAACAACGAGGAGGTCCCGGTGACGGCAGGACCGCCACCGATCACCGACAACGAGGGCGGCGGACTGCCCGGCGGCGGTCCGGGCGCGGACGGCGGATCCAGCGGTGGCGACGGCGGCGACGGGAGCGGTGGCGACAGCGGCGGGTCGACCGCCACTCCCCAGCGGTTCATCGTCCCGAACTACGACTTTCAGGAGGGCGAGGACGGCGCCCTCGTCGTCGTGATGGAGATCGAAAACCGGTCGAGCGGGCCACACAGCGGCGTCGTCCGGGTCCTGGTTCCGACCGACGAGGAGACCTACGAGCGCGCCCTGTTCGTCGAACTCGACGCGGGCGCCTCGGCGACCTACGAGTTGCGGTTCGGCCTCTCGTTCGAGCGGTTCATGACCGTCGGCGGCTTCCAGGTCGAGTTCGACGCCGGGACCCCCGAGACGCCTATCCCGGAGACGACGGTCCCGCACGCGGGGACCCCGACCGTGACGCCGTCGCGGACACCGACCGCGACGCCAACGGCACAGCAAGAGACATCCGACGGCGCCACGTCCTCCGCCGAGACCACCACGGCGGACACCGAGACGACCGCCGCCGAGTGAGTACCGACCGCCGCGATGGGTGTCGTGCCGCATCGTCACTGCTACAGAAGCCACTACCGCCGGCGCCGCGCCACTCGCTCTTCGGCGGTCTCCTCGCTGACGATCTCGTAGAGCAGTGCCCGCCCCCCGTCCTCGGTCGGTCGGAGGATCCGGCCGAGTCGCTGCGTGAACTCCCGCTGACTCCCGCTGCCCGAGAGCAACACGGCGACGTTCGCGTCGGGCACGTCGACGCCCTCGTCGAGGACGTTCGCGGTCACGACCCGCGAGTAGGTACCCTCGCGGAACCGGTCGAGGATCGACGCGCGCTCGTCGGCCCCCGTCTCGTGGGTGATCGCGGGGAGCAGGAACCGCTCGGAGAGCCGATAGACCAGGTCGGTGTGGGCGGTGAAGACGATTATCCGATCGTCGCGGTGGCGGTCGAGTATCTCTGCGAGGCGGTCGACTTTCTCGTCGGCGTTCATCATCACCTCGCGGGCGCGCTGTTTGGCCAGCAGCGCCTCGCGCGCCCTCGGATCGTTCCCCGATCGCTTGACGAGTTCCTGGTAGTCGCTGCCCGACCGCATCTGGATGCCCGACTGGGCGAGGTAGTCCGTGAACGTCTCCTGGTGGCGCTCGTACACCTCGCGTTCCTCGGGGGTGAGTGCCACCTCCATGCGCTTGATGTCGTACTCCGCGAGGTGTTCGCCCGCCAGTTCGTCCACGTCCACGCGCTGGACGAGGGACCCGACCAACTCCTCGACGACCTCGTGGGCGCCGTCCGGGCGCTCGAAGGTGGCCGTCAGTCCCAGGCGGGCGGGCGCGGCCAGCAGGCGGGCGATGTCGCGGTAGCCCTCGCCGCCGAGGTGGTGGACCTCGTCGAAGACGACGAGGCCGAAGCGGTCGCCGATGTCGTCGGCTCGGAGGTACGCCGAGTCGTACGTCGAGACGGTCAGGTCCTCGAGGCGCTGCTGGCCGCCGCCGAGTTGCCCGACCGGGACGCCGAACTCGGTTTCGAGTTCGCGGCGCCACTGTTCGAGCAAGTCGATGGTGGGGACGACCACGAGCGTCGGCGTTCCCAACGCCTCGATTGCGCCGATGCCGATGACGGTCTTGCCGCTCCCGGTCGGGAGTTCGAGGACGCCCCGGTCGCCCGCCTCGCGCCAGGCGTCCAGCGCGTCGCGCTGGTAGTCCCGGAGCCGGTAGGTCGAGTCGAGATCCAGCGGGGGCGGGGAGAGCACCGCGTCCGCGTAGCCGATCCCCCGGTCGTCGAGCGCGGCCCGGAGGTCGGCGTAGCGCCACGCTGGCGCCCGTCCGGTCTTCGAGCGGTCGTCCGTCTCGACGAACGGCAGGTCGAGCCCCTCGGCGTCCTCGACGCGAATCGTCCCGTCCTCGTACGCGAGACGGACCATACCCCGGTTTGGGTCGGGCGCTCTCAAAACCGTGTCGGGCCCCGTCCGGTACGCCACGCTTTCGTCCGTCGCTGTCTCGCCTTTCGCGCCCACGGGAGCGATACCGCGTGGCCGCCGGGAGACGCGGTCCGACAGATGACGGTCCCGGCCCCTACAGTTCGGTTCCGGGGAGTTTCTCGAACTCGCGATCGTCTTCTTCGTACTGACGCTGGTCGCCGCCGTCGTCGGCGTGAGAGGGGGCGCTGGCATCAGCATGCGGATCGCGCGGTTGTTCATCCTGGGCTTTCTCGTACGCACGATCATCACGCTCGTGCTGTGAAGGCGCGACTGTCCGCGACCTGATTCTGAACCCTTTTGTCGCCGCGGCGACTGTCTCCGGGTATGACAGAGCAGGGTGCCTCCGACCCCGAGACGGAGGGCGCGGACGACAGCGTGGCCGACGAGGACGGCATCGGGGAGTCCGCCGCCGAGGACGGGGCGTTCCCGCTGACCGATGACGTCGAGGCCGACGGGTTCCCGGACTTCGACGACGCCGCCGACGAGACGCTCGTCGAACGAGTCGAGGAGTCCGACCCTGAGACGGTCGCACGCGAACTCGGCGCACTCCGTGCCCGCGCCGAAGAACTGGAGGGCGAACTCGACGACCGTGAGGAGCGGATCGACGACCTCGAATCCAAACTCAAGCGCAAACAGGCCGACTTCAAGAACTTCAAGAAGCGCATGGAGCGCAAGCGTGAGCAGGAACGCGAGCGCGCTACCGAGGACCTGGTCACGCGATTGCTCGACGTTCGGGACAACCTGGACCGAGCGCTCGAACAGGACGGCGACACCGACATCCGAAGCGGGCTGGAGACGACTGTCCGTCAGTTCGACGAGGTGCTCGACCAGGAGAACGTCGAGCGGATCGAACCCGAACCCGCCGAGGAGGTCGACCCCCACGTCCACGAGGTGCTGGTCCGCGTCGACTCCGACCAGCCCGAAGGCACCGTCGCCGAACTCCACCGGCCCGGCTACCGGATGGCCGACAAGGTGCTCCGCGAGGCGCAGGTGACCGTCAGCGACGGCGAGTGAGTGCGCCACCGGGCACGAGGACGAGCAGACTGCTCGGTTTGCGGTTAGATTTATAAGCACCGGTCAGGTCGCCGGTCGCCCGTCGAAATCCAGCGTCTGGAGGCGTGACTGGGGATAGTTCCTCGCTCCGTCTAGCAACTTTTAACCGGCGCAATCGGGTATACGTGAGTAAGATGGCTAGTAACAAGATTCTCGGAATCGACCTCGGGACCACGAACAGCGCGTTCGCGGTCATGGAAGGGGGCGACCCCGAGATCATCGCGAACGCGGAAGGCGAACGGACGACACCCTCCGTCGTCGCGTTCGACGAGGGCGAGCAACTGGTCGGCAAGCCCGCGAAGAACCAGGCGGTCAAGAACCCCGACCACACCGTGCAGTCGATCAAGCGCCACATGGGCGAGGACGACTACACGGTCGACCTCGACGGCGAGGAGTACACGCCAGAGCAGGTCTCGGCGATGATCCTCCAGAAGATCAAACGGGACGCCGAAGAGTACCTCGGCGACGAAGTCGAGAAGGCCGTCATCACCGTCCCCGCGTACTTCAACGACCGCCAGCGCCAGGCGACCAAGGACGCTGGCGAGATCGCCGGGTTCGAGGTCGAACGCATCGTCAACGAGCCGACCGCGGCCGCGATGGCCTACGGCCTCGACGACGAGTCCGACCAAACTGTGCTCGTCTACGACCTCGGTGGGGGCACCTTCGACGTCTCGATCCTCGACCTCGGCGGTGGGGTCTACGAGGTCGTCGCCACCAACGGTGACAACGACCTCGGGGGCGACGACTGGGACCACGCTATCATCGACTACCTCGCCGAGCAGTTCCACGACGAACACGGTGTCGACCTGCGCGAGGACCGCCAGGCGCTCCAGCGCCTGACCGAGGCCGCCGAGGAGGCAAAGATCGAACTGTCGAACCGCAAGGAGACGCGCATCGATCTGCCCTTCATCACGACGACCGACGACGGGCCCCTCGATCTGGAGGAGAAGCTCACCCGCGCGAAGTTCGAGTCGCTGACCGAGGACCTCATCGAGCGGACGGTCGGCCCGACGGAGCAGGCACTCGAAGACGCGGGCTACAGCAAGTCCGACATCGACGAGGTTATCCTCGTCGGTGGGTCCACGCGGATGCCCCAGGTACAGGAGCGGGTCGCGGACCTCGCGGGCCAGGAACCGAAGAAGAACGTCAACCCCGACGAGGCGGTCGCGCTGGGCGCGGCGATCCAGGGCGGCGTCCTCTCGGGTGACGTCGACGACATCGTCCTGCTGGACGTGACGCCGCTCTCGCTCGGTGTGGAGGTCAAGGGCGGCCTCTTCGAACGGCTCATCGAGAAAAACACCACCATCCCGACCGAGGAGTCGAAGGTGTTCACCACGGCCGCGGACAACCAGACGCAAGTCCAGATCCGCGTCTTCCAGGGCGAGCGCGAGATCGCCCAGGAGAACGAACTGCTCGGCGAGTTCGCGCTGACGGGCATCCCGCCCGCGCCCGCTGGCACCCCGCAGATCGAGGTTTCGTTCAACATCGACGAGAACGGCATCGTCAACGTCTCGGCCGAGGACAAGGGGTCGGGCAACGAAGAGGAGATCACCATCGAGGGCGGCGCCGGTCTCTCCGACGAGCAGATCGAGGAGATGCAAGAAGAGGCCGAGCAGCACGCCGAGGAGGACAAGAAGCGCCGCGAGCGCATCGAGGCCCGCAACGAGGCCGAGAGCACGATCCAGCGCGCCGAGACCCTCCTCGAAGAGAACGAGGAGAACGTCGACGACGAACTCCGCGAGGAGATCGAAGCGGAGATCGACGACGTCCAGGCGGTCCTCGAAGACGAGGACGCCGAAAAAGAAGACTACGAGGAGGCCACCGAGTCGCTGGCCGAGGCCCTCCAGGAGATCGGCAAGCAGATGTACCAGGAGCAGGCCCAGGGGGCGGCTGACGGCGCTGCGGGCGCTGGCGCGGCCGGTGCCGGTCCCGGCGGCATGGGCGGCATGGGCGGCGGCCCCGGCGGCGCGGCGGGCGCTGGCGGGGCGGCCGGCCAGGGCGAGGAGTACGTCGACGCCGACTTCGAAGACGTGGACGAGGACGACGACGAGTAACACGAGGAGTCATCCTCGTCCGATCGGAAGTCGCTCGCAGCGAAGCGAGGTTTTTCCGAGGAGGACGGGGACAGCGTGACCCAGCGCCCGCACCCCCGGAAGACAGTGGGGGTTGATAAACAGGCTAGCTGTGCCGTGAGAACTGACCCACTCACCGCATCCGTACCGTCACACATGGCCGCCCGGCGGACAGGTGACGGCGCTGACGACGCGTCGACGCCAGTGAGCGACGGATCGAGCGCTCGTCCGAGATACCCAGAGCGCGGGGGAATCGACGTCTTCGACTCGCTGCTGGTGCGACAGCCGATCGTCGAGGGACAGACGCAGGCCGTCAGGGACGCGCTGGCGGACTGGGCTGACGACAACGCCGACGGTGACGTTCGCACGCTGTTGCCCCTCGAAGGCGTGACACTGGTGACGTTGTTTCTCGACGACGGCGAGTTCGGCTGGACCGGGGCCGACGACGCCGGCAACGATTCGCGTCAGGGCGACGCGTTGCTGTGGTACGTGGAAGTGGCCGACGACGACATCGACGAGTGGGCGAGGCCGGACGCGACCATTCGGAGCGTGTCACCGCTGTTCGAGCGCGGGCTGACAGACCTACTCGCGGAGGAGGCGACAGTCCACGTCGGGGGTCGCGGCGACCACCGGTACGTCACTCACGTGACCAACCCCTACCGGCAGGAGCGGTACGCCGACACGGTCGGGCGATCGCTGATCGCCCCCGTCGCCGGCGACGACGTACCGATTCCGGTGGAAATCGTCTCCCTCGCCGTGAAGGCCGGACTGACAAGCACGCTCGTCGCGCGCGCCGTGGACCTCGTGAACTGGCTCAAGCGGTTCGAACGCGTGCAGTCCTGGGCCCGTACAGAGACACAAACCGTCGAAGCGGAGGCGATGTACACCGAGTCGCTGTTGCTGGAGAGCGTCGGTGACCGGCAGGTGGTCCACTACTACATGGAAACCGAGGACATGGATCGGCTCTACGACGCCTTCGACGAGACCGACGACTGGGAGGCACGCTTCACGGAGTGGGTGATGCAGCGGGTGCTGGTAAATCCCGAGACGTTCCTCGAACCGCCGCTGGAGACCGACTGTGAGGTCCTGCTCCACGCCGTCGACCCGGAGCGGCCCTGAGTGCTATGCCGGTCCAGTCCCGAGGGACCGGTATGCACGCTGCCCGCGTCGCACTGCAAATACCGACCGAACACCTCCACCCGATGCACCAGTTCGTCTGCGAGTCGCCGGCAATCGACCGAGAGACGATCCTCGAACGGGACGCGAGCGGTGAGGTGACGACGCTGTTGCTCCACGTGGCGGGTGACCGCCGGGGCTACGAACGGGCCATCGAGGAGGTCCCACAGGTCGAGGAGTGGACGACCACGGCCGCCGCGGAGGGGTTCTACGTCTACGTCCGGACGCGGTTGCGCACCCGCGAACAGCAGTACCGGGAAGCGCTGGATCGCGACGCCGTGCTCGTGGTGCCACCGGTGGAGTTGCGGTCGGACCGGACCGTCAGGCAGACGCTGGTCGGCCCGAGCGACGCTCTCTCCGCGGCCATCGATGCGCTCCCCGGGTACATCGACGTCGAGGTACTCCGGACCGGCACGTACGACCGCTCGCGCGGCGTCCGGGTGAGCGAGCGCCAGCGAGAGGCGCTGGCCGCGGCGTGGAACGCTGGCTACTACGAGGTCCCTCGCGAGGGCGATATCGAGGCGGTGGCCGGCGCGTTGGACTGTGCCAGTTCGACGGCTTCGGACCTGCTCCGGCGGGCCGAACGACAGGTCGTGGCGGCCACGCTAGACGAATCAACGTGACGCGTCCGTCTCGCGTCAGTGGCGTCGAACAGAGTGTGAAACGGTATCACGAATCGTGAGTCGTACACTCCAAAAGACATTTATCCCGTTCCTAATTACATCTCATTACTCATGACGCAGAACACCGAGTTCCCCGACTACCTCGACGTCGACTACGAGGACGGGGACGGCGAGGACCCCGCAGACTATCCGCACATCAACGACAAGATCGAGAAGGCCATCGAGGTCACCCGGAAGGGCCTCGAGGAGTACGAGAACCCGGTCGTGATGTGGACCGGCGGCAAGGACTCGACCCTGACGCTCTATTTCGTCAAGGAGGTCGCAGAGCAGTACGATCTGGAAGTCCCGCCGGTCGTGTTCATCGACCACTACCAGCACTTCGACGAACTGATCGAGTTCGTCGAGCACTGGGCCGACGAGTGGGACCTCGAAGTCATCTGGGCGCGCAACGAGGACGTCGGTAACTACGTCGACGAGAACGACCTCGAACCGGGCGACGACATCCCCGTCGACGCCCTCTCGGAGCACAACCAGCACCACATCCGGGAGATCCTCGAATACGAGGAAGACACCTTCCCGTTCCTGCTGGACACCTACGTCGGCAACCACCTGCTCAAGACCGTGGCGCTCAACGACGCCATCGAAGAGTACGACGTCGACGGGATCATCTCCGGCGTCCGCTGGGACGAACAGGAGGCCCGTGCCGACGAGACGTTCTTCTCGCCGCGCCACGACCCGGACATCTACCCACCCCACGACCGCGTTCAGACGATCCTCCAGTTCGACGAGGCCGCGGTCTGGGACGCCTTCTGGAACTTCGTCGTCCCGGACACCGTCGAGGAGTTCCCCGAGGAGGGGTACGTCCCCGAGACCGACGACGACCTGCCCGAGGGCGTCGGGCAGGAGGACGTCCCCGTCTCGCCGAAGTACTTCGCCGGGTTCCGCTCGCTGGGTAGCGAGGTCTCGACGGACAAGGCCGCCGAGGAACCGGCGTGGCAGCAGGACCTCGACTCCACGACCGAGCGCGCGGGCCGCGCCCAGGACAAAGAGGACCTGATGGAACGCCTGCGCGACCTCGGCTACATGTAGGACCCCGCGGGGTCGCGACCCCGCACCGCCGCCTGACAGCCGGTTTCTGTCAGTTTACTACCACAAGTGATTCAAGTGGTTCCCTCACAGCCACAGGCATGAAGAAAATCCTGCTCGCGGTGTGTGTCGCGGCACTGGTCGCGGTGGCCGGATGTGGCGGGAACGGCGGATCGGATCAGGCGGGGATCGACCGAGGCATCGACATCGATGACAACAGCGCCGGGGCGGCAAACGTCACCCACGGCATCGGCGTCGAGGTCGGCGGTATGATCGCGGGGAGTGGCCTGACAGAAATCACAGCAACCTACCCCGAGGGGCAGTTCGTCGTCGGGAGCGCTCAGCCGGACGAGATCGTCATCAGGATAGACGCGGACGGCGACAGCGAAAGCGAGCGGACGATCAACGGGAGCCAGATCACCGGCGTCGAAAACACCGCAAACTCGTTTACCCTAACGCTCGACAGCGACGACACGCTCCAGTCGGGCTATATCGTGCTGGTCGAGTACCCCGCGATCACGAATCCCGACGAACCCGGCGAGTACACGGTCGAAGTGCGTCTGAACGGCCGCCAGACGTCCGAAGTGACGGCCGTCATCGAGTGACGACGGGACCAGACTTTTCATCGCGTCGGTCCAACGCGGGGTAATGGACCTCGATCGCCGGGCGTTCGTGGCCACGCTGCTGGCCGCGAGCGTCGGCGGACTCACACTCACCGAAGCCCGAGAGTACCTCGACCGGTTCGCGCCGCTGTCGGGCGCGGCGTGGGGCGCGGCGACGGCCGACACCCGCGAGCGCGTCCCGACCCCCTACGGCCGGGCGACCGTCCGCTACGACGACGCGGGGATACCCACAGTGCAGGGCGACAGCGAGCGGGCGCTGTACTTCGCGGTGGGATACGTCCACGCCGCGGATCGGCTCTTCCAGATGGATCTGTTCCGGCGCCGGATGCGCGGGACCCTCGCCGCCGCGGTCGGAGAGCAGGGCGTCGACTCCGACCGCTTTCACGCGAAGATGGACTTCGCGGGCGCCGCCGCGGCCAGCTGGCGCGCCATCAAGGACACGCCCACGGGCGGCGCGCTCCGGGCCTACGCCGCTGGCGTGGAGGCCCGCCGGACCGGCGATCCCCTCCCCCTGGAGTTTCGTCTGCTGGGCTACGAGCCCGGACCGTGGACGCCGGTCTCGTCGATGCTCGTCCAGAAACAGATCAGCTGGGGCCTCACCGGGAGTTTCCGGTCACTCCGGCGGGCCGCCGTCGCCGACGAGTGGGGCGAGGACGCCGCGCGGTCGCTGTTCCCGAACCGGATGGATCACGACGTGCCGATTCTGCGGGACGGGTCGGGCGGTAGATCGGGTGTGGACTCCGGCAGTGCGGACGCGAGCCTCGACGGCGACGCGGCCACCCTCGCGGCGTGGCTCTCGGGGTTCGAGTCGCCCCGCGGCACCGGCTCGAACAGCTGGGTCGTCTCGGGCGAGCAGACCGCGAGCGGGCGGCCGCTGCTGGCCAACGACCCGCACCTGACGCTGCT
>Ga0207813_100182_pt1 | contig 47025 bp, 42 predicted proteins | sample A23E3SouthBayCA_2_FD_187730 | JGI IMG/M metagenome (GOLD analysis project Ga0207813, IMG submission 187730) | Aerobic enrichment media microbial communities from Eden Landing Ponds, California, USA - A23 E3 (4) (SPAdes) | ecosystem: Environmental > Aquatic > Marine > Unclassified | place... | reverse complement strand
ATAGATGACCGAGGCGACCTCCCGTACCGACCGCGGGACGCCCAGCGCCGAGGCCATCCGGTCGATCTCGCTCAGCGCGAACTGGAGGTTTCGTTCGCCCGCGTCCTTCGTCCGGATGCGCTCTTGCCACTTCCGCAGTCGATGCATCTGTGAGCGCTTCCGAGAGGAGATAGAACGCCCGTAGGCGTCCTTGTCCTTCCAGTCGATGGTCGTCGTCAGCCCCTTGTCGTGCATCGTCTGGGTGGTCGGGGCACCCACCCGCGATTTCTCTTGGCGTTCTTGGTGGTTGAAGGCCCGCCACTCCGGCCCGGGATCGATCTGCTCTTCCTCGATGATGAGGCCGGTCTCCTCGTGGATCAGTTCGCCATCCGCCGTCCTGACGAGATCCTCGGGATCGAGATCGTCGAGATCGACATCCGTGTCGTCGGTTTCTTCCTCCTCCTCGCCCTGCCATCGCGTTCTGTCTTCCCGCTGGCGGGTGGGCCGTGTCATCGCGTTTTTATACTCGTAGCTGGCGATTACTTAATTCCTTGGCTGCCACCGACGCCGCCCCCGAAGCATTCGGAGGCGATACCAGATTCCGGGGCGTCGGACCGCCGACGGGCGAAGGACTTATCTGGTGAACCTGACACTTGTTTGGTGATGTGTCGGGAGATGCGGCGGGAACCCGCCTGGGTATCAGCCATCAGGCTCGCGCTTCTCGAGGGCTGTGTCGAAGTTGACGGCGTCATCGAGGAGGCGAACCTGATCCCCGGACGGGAGCGGACGGTCCGCGACGTGCTCTCGACGATGGCCGAGCGTGACCTCCTCGAACCCGTCGGCGACGACGCGTACGTTCCGGGCCCGGTGTTGCTCGACTCCGACCGCTTCGACCTAGACTTCGACCGGGCCTCCGATGGCGGCGCCCACCGCTGGAAGTCGACCGGATGACCGGCGGGTCGGTATAGCATAAACTATGTATGCGCTACGCCCGTGGCTGTGACCGATGGGGAAGCTCAGCGATACGAAGATTTCGGAGAAGAACCTCACCACCGTCCCGAAACCGGTACGAACCTTTCTCGACATCGGCGCCGGCGACCGGGTGGAGTGGCACGTCGAGGAGGGCCGGATCGTCGTCGAACCACAGGACGACTAGAGGTCGTCGGGTTCGTCGACGTCGCGCCGGACGCCGGGGTCGCCGGTCTCGACGAGTCGCCCGTGTTCGAGGAGGAGCTCTCGCCCGCCAACGTCGCCGGTCACGTCGGCGAGGGCGTCGAAAAAGCGGTCGGCGAAGAGTACTGGATTCCCTCGTGTGCCGTCGTGTGCGGCCGCGAGCGCGTCACTAACCCCGGCAGCGTGGGCGTCGACGAGTCGTTCGACGCTGGCCGGTGCGACGAACGGCATGTCGCCGAGGGCGACGACGACCGCCGAGGCACGGTCACGGATCGCATCGACCCCGACCCGGACCGAGGACGCTTGCCCGCTCGCGTAGTCGTCGTTGTAGACGAGTTCCACGTCGAGGCCGGCGAGTGCGGCACGGACTCGGTCGGCCTCGTGGCCGACGACGACGGTGACCGGGTCGACCGGCGCATCGAGGAGCGTCCGCGCGGCGTGGCGGACGAGCGGGTCGCCGTCGTGGGTCGCGAGCAGTTTGTTGCGGTCACCGTACCGGTCGCTAGTGCCGGCGGCGAGGAGGACACCGGCGACCGGCGTCGGATCCGTGTCGTCGAACGGCGGGGTGACGACCGGGAGACTCATCGCTCGACGACCGGGTAGGGAACGACCTCGACGGCGTCGTCACGGTCGACCGCCGACTCGGTGAGGACGAAGCCGTCGGCCCGTGTCGCACGCGTGCTCGACGAGAGGACGCTGGGGTCGAAGGTGTCCTCGTACACCGACAGCGGGGAGTCGGCGTGGCCGAGGGGCATGGCCGCCCCGTCGTCGAGGGTGACGGGGACCGCGTAGGTGAAGCCGGGGACGCCGATGTCGACGGCGCGAGCCAGTCGTGCCGTGACGGTCGGGAGCGAGGTGTCACCGGTGAAAAACGGACGGGCGACGAGGCTCGTGACGGCGTGGGCACCGACGGGTTTGCCGGGGATGGCAAAGGCGACGGCGTCGTACTCGGGAAGTTCGGCGACGGCGATTGGCTTTCCCGGGCGGAGGCGCACGCGGTGGAAGTGAATCTCGCCGAGGCTGTCGAGCGCCCGTACCACGAAGTCCTTGTCGCCGACGCTGGTCCCGCCGGTGGTCATCACCACGTCGTGGTCGCGTGCGAGCGCCGCGATGCGCGACTCGACGCGGTCGTAGTCGTCGGGGACGGTCCCCTCGTAGGTAGCCTCGTGCCCCCACGACCGGACCAAGCCGGCGAGCATCGCGGAGTCGAGGTCACGCTGGCTCCCTTCGTGAATCTCGGTGCCGGTCGCCAACAGCCCCACCGAGAAGCGGTCGCGGACGACCACCGATTCGACGCCGAGGTCGGCGAGTAGCATGGCGTCCTTTGGGCCGAGACGCTCTCCGGCCGCGAACAGGCGTTCGCCCTCGGCGACGTTGCTCCCGCGTTCGTAGACGTAGGTTCCGGGGTCGAGGTCGGTCCCGTCGAGTCGGCCGTCCGTGACCCGTGCCTCCTCGCGTTTCAACACTGCGTTCGCCCCCTCTGGGAGCGGGGCACCCGTGGCGATACGGGCCGCCTCGCCGGCGTCGATGGCCCCGGGGTCGTCCTCCGGGAAGACCTCGGTGTCGACGACGTCGAACGGGTAGGGATCTGTCGCATCGAAGGCGAACCCGTCCATGGTGGCGTGACTGTGTGCGGGGACATCGACCGGGGCATCGATTGGCTCGGCGACGGTGCGGCCGGCGATGCGGTCGAGCGGAACCGTCTCGGTCCCCAGACGTGACAGCCACGTTTCGCGGAGGGCACCGACCCGCTCGGCGGCCTCGTCACAGTCGATCAGATCGTCGTGGGTGTGGTCCGACATAGTGCTGACTTAGGGTATGAACGTACGTCACCAACTTTTATTACCGTGATTCCTCATACTACGATCCGTGCTAATAGTATGCACATAGTGGAGGGCTATAAAAAGATGATGGTGTGCAACGTACGACGACGCGGAGGGATCGGCCGATGAACTTCGAAGGCGAATTCGAGCTTGAAAGTGTGCCGCCCGAGACGGCGTGGAGTGTTCTCTCGGACCCGATGGCGGTTCGGGACGCACTGAAGGGGTGCCGGTATATCGCCCCGATGGACGACGATTTCAATTTCGACGAGTACGAAGCCGAGGAGGACGTCGAGATGCTCCCGGAGGCCGACCCGGACGAGGTGGCGGACCGGGCGTTCGTCGCCGGCCAGAAGTACGCGGCGCTGATGCAGGTGGGCGTCGGGAGCGTGAAACCACAGTTCGAGACGACGGTCACCATCACGGATCGCGACGACGAGACCTTCGAGATGCTGGCGAGCGGCGGTGGCGACGCGAGCGGAAGCAGTTTCAGTATGAACTCGGGGATGCGAATCCACGAGTTGGAGGACGGCGAGGGGTCGCGGATCGAGTGGTGGACCGAAGCCGACATCTCGGGCCGCATCGCACAGCTCGGGTCGCGGGTCATCAAGCCCGTCTCCAATAAGATCGTGAACAACTTCTTCAACAACATCGAGCAGCAGATGACCGACGTCGACGAGGAGGCCGACAGCGGCGTCACCGACAGGCTGCGTAACATGCTATGAAGGCCGCATCGTTCGAACACCACGAGCCGACGACGGTCGAGGAGGCGGTGAGCCTGCTAGAGAGCCTCGACGAGCCGACGATTCTCGCGGGCGGGCAGAGTCTCGTCCCGATGCTCCGGTTTCGGCTGGCACGGCCCGACACCGTCATCGACATCAACGGCATCGACTCGCTCGAATATCTCCACGAGGAGGACGGCTACCTGCGGATTGGCGCCCTCGCCCGCCACGCCGACGTCGAGGACACGGACGTCATCGCGGACCGCTACGGGAGTTTCGCCGACGCGGCACCGCTGATCGCGGACCCCCAGATCCGGAATCAAGGCACCGTCGTGGGGTCGATGGCACAGGCCGATCCCAAAGGCGACTGGGGGAGCGTCCTCATCGCCCACGACGGCGAGGTGACCGCACGGGGGCCGGACGGCGAGCGGACCATCCCCGTAGACGAACTCTTCCTCCTGCCGTACGACACGTCGCTGATGGACGACGAACTCCTGACGGAGGCTCGCGTCCCGGCGCCGGTCGAGGGTGAGGGGAGCGCATACCACAAGCTGAAACGCAAGACCGGCGACTACGCCATGGCCGGGGTGGCGGCTCGACTCGTCCTCGACGACGACGGGCGGATCGAGGACGCGGGCATCGGCATGACCGCCGTCGACATCACGAACGCCCGCGCAGCCGACGCGGAGGCCCACCTCGAAGGTGAGCGCCCGAGCGCCGACCTGTTCGAGGAGGCCGGCGAGTTGGCTGCCGAAGCGTCGAACCCCGAGTCGGACGAACACGGCGATGCCGGGTACAAAGAGCGGATGGTCGACGTGCTGACGCAGCGAGCGCTCGGCGACGCCGCGGAGCGTGCCGGCGCGGTCAAGCGGAGGGTTCCACAGTGACTGACAAACGCGAAATCACGCTGACGGTCAACGGTACCGAGCGGACGGTCGAGGCCGAGCCGCGCAAACTGCTCGTCCACGCCATCCGCGAGGACTTGGACCTGACTGGCACTCACATCGGCTGTGACACGGGCAACTGCGGCGCCTGTACCGTCCTCAAGGACGGCGAGCCGATCAAGTCCTGTCTGACCTTCGCGGTCCAAGCCGACGGAAGTGAGATCATGACCGTCGAAGGGATGGAGGATCTGCCAGAGGCGAGCGGCGAACTGCACCCGCTACAGGAAGGGTTCCGCGAGGAACACGGGCTGCAGTGTGGCTACTGTACGCCGGGTATGATCATGTCGGGGAAGGCGCTGCTGGACGAGACCCCCGACCCCGAAGAGGACGAGATCCGCGAGGCGATCAGCGGCAACCTCTGTCGGTGCACCGGTTACCAGAACATCGTCAAATCCATCGAGTACGCCGCCGACGAGTTGAACAAGGAGCCAGCGGCCGCGGACGGCGGGACCGTCACCGCCGAGCAGCGGTTTGCGGACGACGACTTCGACTGCGGCGTCGAAGACTGCTGTGGCGGCCCGTCGACGGAGACGCCCCACGTCGAGGGTGCAGACCCGCAGTTCGACGACGTTGGAGGTGACGACACATGAGCAGCGAATCAGACAACACGACCGAACCGACGGAGTACCAACACGACGACGACGGCGGGCCACAGCCCGAGAAGCACTGTGGCCACGGCCGCGGCGGAATGGGCGAGGAGGTCACCCGCAAGGAGGACAAGCGCTTCATCACCGGTCGCGGCAACTACGTCGACGACATCAAGAAGCCGCGGATGCTCCACTGCGAAATCGTTCGCAGTCCGCACGCTCATGCGCGAATCGAGGACATCGACGGCTCGCGGGCGATGGCGCTCGACGACGTGGTGGCGGTGTTGACCGCCGACGACCTCCTCGAACACGGCTTGGCGACCATGCCGACGCTCATGGACGACACCCAAGACGTGCTCGTCAACGACAAGGTGAAGTTCCAGTCCCAAGAGGTGGCGGCGGTCATCGCGACCGACCGCTACGCCGCGAAGGACGGCGCCGAGAAGGTCGAGGTGGAGTACGACGTCCTCGATCCGGTCATCGGCGCCGAGGAGGCACTGGAGGACGACGCGCCGGTCATCCGCGAGGAACTCGACGACCAAGACGACAACCACATCTTCGACTGGGAGACCGGCGACGCGGAAGCGACCGAGGCGGTGTTCGACGCGGCGGACGTGACCGTCGAAGAGCAGATGGAGTACCAGCGCCTCCACCCGGCCCCCATCGAAACCTGTGGCTGTGTGGCCGACTGGGACCCCGGCGACGACAAGATGACGGTCCACATGACCTCGCAGGCACCCCACGCACACCGCACCCTGTTCTCACAGGTGTCGGGAATCCCCGAACACAAGGTTCGGATCGTAAGCCCAGACGTGGGCGGTGGCTTCGGTAACAAGGTGCCGATCTACCCCGGCTACGTCGTCGCCGCGGCGGCGTCGTACGTCCTCGAACGGCCGGTGAAGTGGGTCGAAGAGCGCTCGGAGAACATCCAGACGACGGGGTTCGCCCGCGACTACGACATGACGGGCGAACTCGCCGCGACGGAGGACGGCGAGATCAAGGGCGTGAAAGTCGACGTGCTCGCCGACCACGGCGCGTACAACGCGGCGGCCCAGCCGTCGAAGTTCCCGGCCGGCTTCTTCAACATCTTCACGGGGTCGTACGACATCGAGGCGGCCCACGGGTCGTTGACGGCGGCGTACACCAACACGGCCCCCGGCGGGGTCGCCTACCGCTGTTCGTTCCGCGTCACCGAGGCGGTCTACCTCATCGAGCGGATGGTGAAGGTACTCGCGGACGAACTCGACCTCGATCCCGCGGAGATCCGTCGGCGGAACTTCATTCCCTCGGATGCGTTCCCCTACGAGTCCGCCACCGGGTGGAACTACGACTCCGGCGACTACGAGAAGGCTCTCGACAAGGCGCTGGAGATGGCCGACTACGATCACTACCGCGAGGAACAGCAACGGCGGATCGAGGAAGACGCCGACAAGCTGATCGGCATCGGCATCTCCTCGTTTACCGAAGTCGTCGGCGCAGGCCCCGGCAAGCAGTGTGACATCGCGGGCATCGAGATGTTCGACTCCGCGGACCTGCGGGTGAACCCGACGGGCAACGCGGTGTTGCGGGTCGGCGTGCAAACACAGGGTCAGGGACACGAGACGACGTTCGCCCAGATCATCGCCGAGGAACTCGGGATGGACGTCGACAACATCGTCGTCGAACACGGCGACACGGACACGGAGCCGTACGGCCTCGGTACCTACGGCTCGCGGTCGACCCCTGTCGCAGGCGCGGCGGCCGCCGTCGCCGCCAGGAAGGTGCGCGATAAGGCCAAATCCATCGCCGCCAACGAACTCGAAGCGGCGGAGGAAGACATCGAGTGGGACCGCGAGTCCGGCGAGTTCCACGTCGCTGGCGCGCCGGAGCGCTCGATCACGATCACCGAGATCGCAGCGGGCGCCTACATGAACCACCCCGGAAGCGAAGAACCTGGGCTGGAGGCGACGAACTACTACGACCCACCGGAGATGACCTATCCGTTCGGGTCGTACATCGTGATCGTCGAGGTCGACCGCGAGACCGGCGAGGTCGACTTCGAGAAGTTCGTCGCCGTCGACGACTGTGGCAACCGCATCAACCCCATGATCATCGAGGGGCAGATCCACGGCGGCCTCGCCCAAGGGATCGGCACCGCGATGATGGAACACGTCACCTACGACGACAACGGGAACGTCACGGGTGGCGACTTCATGAACTACCTCCTCCCGACGGCCAAGGAGATTCCCAACTTCGACACGGGCCACACGGTCACGCCCTCGCCCCACCATCCCATCGGCGCGAAGGGCGTCGGGGAGTCGCCGACGGTGGGGTCGCCGCCGGCCATCGTCAACGCCGTCGTCGACGCGATGAGTCACTCCGGCGTCTCGCACGTCGAGATGCCGATGACCCCCGACGCGGTCTGGGAGGCGCTGGACGAGGCCGAACTCACACTCGAGCCCAGCGCGAACGTCGACTTCGCGTTCGACACGAGTGAAGAGCCGGCCGACGACTAACCGGGGCGAGCCGCCGCCCCATTTTCGAGCACACTGGACCACGACAGATGACACAGGACGACACGCGACGGGACGAATCGAGCGACGACGGGGCTGCCTTAGAGCGGGCGCTCGCGGAGCGCGGCGAGGCGTACGCGCGGGTGACGGTCGTCCGCCGCGAACCGCCGGTCTCCGCGAACGTCGGTGACCGGGCGGTCGTGACGCGGTCGGGTGAGATTCACGGCTGGATCGGCGGCATGTCGTGTGCACAGTCGATCGTCAGCGAGCAGGCGACAGCCGCCATCGAGGACGGCGAGCCACGCCTGCTCGGGATCGCCCCCGACCCCGACACGGTCGACCGGCCGGGGGTGTCGGCGTTCCCCATGCAGTGCCACAGCGAGGGCGTCCTCGAACTGTTCGTCGAGCCGGTGACGCCGGCACCGGAACTGCTCGTCGTCGGCGGATCGCCCATCGCGCGGTCGCTCGCGCGGCTGGCCGCCGAACTCCCCGTCGACGTGACGGTGGTGGATCCGGACGGCAGCGCCGACGCCCTGCCGGCGGGGACGACGGTGACGGCGACCACCGACCCGGAGGACCTCGCCGCGGAGGTGGGAACGGCGCCGCTGGTCGTCGTCGCCTCGATGGGCGGCTACGACGCTCGCGGGGTGGCCGCTGGCGTCCACGCCGACGCAGGCTACATCGGCCTCGTCGCCAGCGACACCCGGTGTGCGGAGGTGATCGAGCGGGCGGCCGGTCTCTTGGACCGCGACCCGGACGCAGTGGAGGCGGCGGTGACGAACCCCGCCGGGGTCGACATCACGGCTCACACCCCGCCGGAAATCGCCGCGAGCATCCTCGCGGAGGTGGTCGACGTGCGGGCTCGGGCCGTGGGTGCCGACGCCGAAGGCGAGACGGACGTGGCTCCCGACGCCGACGCCGACGCGACCGATCCGGTGTGTGGCATGACGGTCACGCCCGACGAGGCGGCCGCGAGCGTCCAGCACGACGACGAGACGTACCACTTCTGCTGTCGCGGCTGCGCTGACTCGTTCCGTGCCGATCCCACGGCGTATCTGGAGGAGGAGTCGACCGCTCCAGCATGACCCGGAACACGTCGTTCGAGTCGGTGTCCGAGTCGGACCTCGAAGCGCGGTTCGAGCGGGCGGACTACGTGGCCGACGACCGCACGGTGGCGACGGTCAGCCTCGCGCTCCAGCTCGGGCGGCCGCTGCTGGTCGAGGGGCCACCGGGGAGCGGCAAGACGGAGCTCGGGAAGGTGCTCGCGGAGTCGTTCGAGACCGATCTGATCCGTCTGCAGTGTTACGAGGGACTGACCGCGGAGAACGCCCTCTACGAGTGGAACTACACCAAACAGCTACTCGCGGTGCAGGCCGACGAAGGAAGCGTCGCAGACGACGACGGCGGCCGCTCGGTGTTCGACGAGGAGTACCTGCTGGAGCGGCCGCTCCTCCGTGCGCTCACCGCGGGAGGCGAGACGCCGCCGGTTCTGTTGATCGACGAAATCGACCGCGCGGACGAGGCGTTCGAGGCGTTCCTGCTCGAACTGCTCTCGGACTTCCAAGTGTCGATTCCGGAGTTGGGCACCGTCGGCGCCGACCAGCCGCCGGTGGTCGTGCTCACCTCGAATCGGACCCGCGGGCTCTCGGACGCGCTCAAGCGCCGCTGTCTCTACCTCCACGTCGACCCGCCGGCGTTCGAGGACGAGTACGACATCGTCCGCCGGAAGGTACCGGAACTCGACGCGGCGGTGGCGGCCGAGGTGTGTGCCGTCGTTGCCCGCCTCCGCGAAGAGGCCTTCCTCAAGCGGCCGGGCGTGGCCGAGACGCTCGACTGGGCGCGCGCCGTGGCACGGCTCCGGACCGACGACGAACCGCTCTCGGCCGACGAAATCGAGCGGACCATCGGCTGTCTGCTGAAGGAAGTCGAGGACGTAGAGCGAGTGGACACCGAGTTGCTCGAACAGTTGCGGGAGGCGGCCGCGGCCGCCGGAGACCAACTCGAAGCGTAACGCATGGCCCCGAGCGACGACCCGGACGCCGGCCTCGACGCCCCGCCGACGGACGACCGCGACGACCTGCCCGACTTTCGCGCCGCGCGACAGCACGTGCTGATCGAGACGATACGGCTCGCCGGACTACTCCGGCGCGAGGGCGTCTCCGTCCCGACCAGCGGGTCGCTGGGGGCGGCACGTGCGCTCGCGACCGTCGGACTGGGCGACCGAGACGCCGTCGAGGCAGCGCTGCGGGCGACGCTCGTCTCCGAGGCGTCGGGCCTCGACGCCTTCGACGAGGCGTTCCCCGAGTTCTGGCACCGGCTCCGGTCGGGCCTCGACGCCATCGCGACGGACCACGAGGGACCGTCGCCGGAGAGCGGAGACGGCGACGACGACCCCGTGGCCGACTCCGATTCGACCCCCGACGACCCGGGGCTGCTGGCGGACGCGGAGGCCCCGGAGATGAACGGGGACGGCTCGGGCGACGTTGAGGTGCGGGTTCCGACGGAGCGCCGGCACGTGACGGGCGACCGACCGGCCGAGACGGGCGACGGGGACGCTAGACGGTACAGCGCCGTCGGCGAGGGCGGCCAAGTCGACGTGGACGCGGCGGAGTTGACCGTCGCGGAGTCCGCGGCCATCGAGCGGTTCGTGGACGTACTCGCGACCCTCCCCGGGCGGCGCCAGCAGGCGTCGCGGACGGGCGACCGGGTGGACGCGCGACGGGCACTCCGGGCGAGCTTAGAGACGGGAGGCGCGGCCATCGACCTGCCGCGTCGGGAGCCGACGCCCAGCGAACTCCGGTGTTGCCTGCTCGTCGACGTGAGCGGATCGGTGCTCGACACCGTGGATCGGAGCGTCCTGCTCGCGTTCGCGGACCGACTGCACGCAAGCGCCCGGGACGCGCGAGTGTTCCTCTTCGATACCGACCTGCGCGACGTGACGGCACAGTTCGACCGGGCGGGCGGCGACCCGGCGGGCGCGCTCCGGGACGCCGCAGTGGAGTGGGGTGGCGGCACCGAAATCGGTGGAGCGTTCACGTCGCTCCGGCGGGACCACCCCAACGCGGTCGACCGGCGGACGGCCGTCGTCGTCGTCAGCGACGGCCTCGACGTAGGCGACGAGGACGTACTGACCGACGGCGTGACGTGGCTGGCAGACCGCGCGGGCGCGCTGCTCTGGCTCAACCCCCTCGCCGTGTCGTCGGAGTTCGAGCCCCGGTCCCGCGGGATGGCGACGTGCGAGCCGTACGTCGACGCGCTCTTCGGCTTCGCCCAACCGGCCGACCTCGCGGAGGCGGCCCGACAGATCGAACGCCGGGGTCTCACCGGCCCGGTCGGGTACGAGTACGACCGCCGACGGAGCGAATCGGGAGGTGACGGGTCGTGACGGCGTCGGTTGTCGCGCGGGTCGCCGACCGCCTCCGTGACCGTGGTGCGACGGCGGGCGCGAGCGTCGACCGGATCACCGTCGGGGACGCCGTCGTGCTGGTGGAGCTATCCGACGCGGCCGGCCTCGCACATCGGCCGCCGGGTGACGTGCCGGCGACGGACGACATCGACGTAGCGCGCCTGCTGGCGTGGGCGACGGACGACGCGGCGGCCACCCCCGTCCGGCGGGCGCTCGGCATCGCGGCGCTGAACGCGCTGTCGGCCCCGCACGTCGAGTGGCGGACGGGGGACCCGATGGCGTTGCTGGATCCCGCGGTGGATCGGGTGACGACAGTCGGCCTCTTTCGCCCCGCCCTGCGGAAGTTCGCGGACGTGACCGTTCGCGTGATCGAACGAACCCCGGTCGGCGACGTGTCGGCGCCGGCGGGCGTCCGAGTGGAGACGTTCACGCCGGACGAGACGGCAACGGCGATGGCAGAGACCGAGGTGGTCTTTCTCACCGGCTCGGCGTTCGTCTACGGCGGAGCGGCCCGGTATCTGGACGCGGCACCGGCGACGGCGACGCTCGTCGTCGTGGGGGCGACGGCCTCCGTTCTGCCCGGGCCACTGTTCGACGCGGGTGCGGACGTCGTCGCCGGCGCGGCCATCGAGGACGCCGCGAGAGTTCGAACGGCGGTTCGGCGAGGCGCTTGTGGAACGGAACTGCACGACGCCGGCGTTCGGAAGGGCTACGTCGCGGCCGACCGAGCGGACGGCGTACGACTCGATGCGACCGACGGAGTGAGCCATGACACAACGTAACTGGAGTGTACCGGAGACGGAAGTCGTACAGCGCATCCGCGACCGACTCGACGCGGATGGAACGGACGTCCTCGCGACGGTGGTCGACATCGAGGGGAACGCCTACCGGCGACCGGGGGCGAAGATGCTCCTCGACGCCGAGGGGACGGGCGTCGGCAGCATCACCGCTGGCTGTCTGGAGGACGAACTCGTCCAAGTCGCAAACGAGGTTAGAGCGGCCGGCGAGCCACGGCTCGTCACGTACGACCTCATGGAGGACGACGAGGGCGACGTCTGGGGGCTCGGCGTCGGCTGTAACGGCGTCATCGAGGTGTTGCTCGAACCCCTGACCGAGACGTACCGCCCGGCGGTGTCGGCGTTTGCCGACGGCCGGGACGTCGCCGTCGTCACGGTGCTCGACGGTGACGACGGGCCACTGGAGCGTGGCGACCGCGCGTACTACGACCCCGTGGACGGCTCGCTGTCGACGCCCGCGACCGACCCCGCGGCGTGGCCGGCGGACGCGCTGGCCGGCTCGGCGGCCGACTTGGCCGAACGCGGGCGGGCGGCCACCGTGACGGTCGACGGACTGACCGTGTTCGTCGACGGACTGTCGGCGCCGCCGGAGCTAGTCGTCTTCGGGACCGGTCACGACGTGGGGCCGGTGACGGAACTGGCCGCGAAAAGCGACTTCCGCGTGACGGTCGTCGGCTTCCGTGGCGCGGTCGACCTCGCGGACCAGTTCCCGGCCGCGGACCGAGCGTTGACCACCTCGCCCGCGTCGATAGCGGACGACCTCACGCTCGGCGAGAACACGTACGCGGTCGTGATGACCCACAACTTCGTCGACGACCGGCTGACAGTCGAGGCGTTGCTCGACGCGTCGGTTCCCTACGTCGGGTTGATGGGCCCTCGCGACCGATTCGAGGAGATGCGCGACGCCTTCGACGAGGAGGGGCGGGCGTTCACCGAGGCGGAACTGTCAGCGCTGTACACGCCGGTCGGACTCGACCTTGGCGGGGGGTCGCCGTACCAGATCGCTCACAGCATCGTCGCGGAGGTACTAGCTGTCGCCAACGACCGAACGCCGCGGCACCTGAAGGCCCGAGAGGGGCCGATCCACGAGCGAGTGAACGTCGACGCGGGGGCAGACGCCGACACGGGCGTCCCTCGATAGCCGACCGGGAACGAACGGCCTTTGAGTCGGTCGGTCGAAGTGGAGCCGATGCCGACCATCGACTGCGATCCCGAGACGGCACGACTGCGCTTGGCGGAGGCCGGCGTGGCCGTCGAGTCGGGAAACACCGACCACGAGCGCTGGCGGGCGGAACGCGGTGACGCGGTGGCCGTCGCCTACGACGACAGCGTCGTCGTCCAAGGCGCCCGGCCGACCGACCTGACCGCGTTGCTCTCGGACGCGGGCGGCCGAGCACACGTCTACTTCGACGGGGCGAGCCGCGGCAACCCCGGCCCGGCCGCCGTCGGGTGGGTCATCGTCTCAGGGGATGGAATCGTCGACGAGGGGGGTGAGACCATCGGCGAGACGACGAACAACCGCGCCGAGTACGAGGCGCTGATTCGCGCGCTGGAGGTGGCGCGCGACCACGGGTTCGACGAGGTGGACGTCCGCGGCGACTCGGAGTTGATCGTCAAGCAGGTACGGGGAGAGTGGAACGCGAACGACCCCGGACTTCGGGAGCGACGAGTGACGGTCCGGGAGTTACTTGCCGGATTCGACCGCTGGTCGCTCGAACACGTTCCGCGGGAGATAAACGACCGCGCCGACCGACTGGCGAACGAGGCACTCGACGATGACTGATCTGCCACGCGAGGTACGGATGGAGGCCGAACGGCTCACCCGCCTAGCCCGCCGGGCGGTCGACGAGAACGAGGCGGCCGCCTACGAGCGTGACCGGGACGAACGCCTCGCGGCGTTCGATTACACCGCCCGCGTCCGAGCGGAGGACGACACACTCGTGCTCCATCCGGCCGAGTGGGTGGAGGGTGATACGGCACAACTAGACCGCATCGAGGACACCGACCGCGCGGTCGAGATTTCGCTGTCCGGGAGCGGCGATCCGGCGGAGTGGGAGTCGGTGGAACACCACAACGCCGCGGTAGTCGACCGCGTCCGCGAGCGGGCGGGAGCGGTGCACGCCGCCAACGCTCGGGCGTTCGCGGACTTCATGGGCAACCACTACGCCCGAGAGGTGGAGACGGCGACGGCGGCGGAGCTACAGGAGTTCCTGACGGAGTATTTCCCGCGAAACGCGTGGCCGAGCGACGAGCAACGTGACGCGGTGGAGCAGTCGCTCGAACACGTATACGCCGTAACCGAAACCGAGATGCCCGAGTTCAGTTCTGCGCGTCGATGAGGTCACGGACCGAGTCCGCTCGGTCCTCGTCGGTGACGAACTTCGAGAGTACCCAGTTCAGCCGGGAGAGGACCGCCTCGTGGCCCTCCTCGGTCAGTTCGTACTGATTCGTCCGCTTGTCGAGTTCGCTCTTTTCGACTAGGTCCATCTCGACGAGGTTGTCGAGGTTCGGATACAGGCGCCCGTGGTTCACTTCGGTCCCGTAGTAGTCCTCGAGTTGGCGCTTGATCGCCAGTCCGTACATGGCCTCCTCGGAGAGGATGACGAGGATGTTATGCTGAAACGCGGTCAGGTCGCGAACGATGCCGGGGCGGCTGCTTACTGCTTGTGCCTCTGACATACTAGTAGACATGTCACGGGGATATTTAACCTTTCTCAAGTAAGTCTTGATTGTGAGAATTAGAGGCCCTACCTTCGGAATAGTACGTTACCGATTTTGGACATATCGATAACCGAACATGTTTGTGTCCGGCCCGAACCGACGGTGACTGCCCGGTCACCGTCGACACTGTCGCCCGGAGAGACGCGAACGAGTCGGGCCTGCGCGTTCGCCCACTCGCGCCTGTCACACGGATTCAGGCACCGGCATTCATGTACTTTTTCATTCGTGTTGCCGTGCTCCCGTCCCGAAAGGACTATTTGCCGGTTCGGCCGTCGTATCACTATGGTGAACCTGTGGGAAGACCTCGAACCAGGCCCGAACCCGCCCGAGACGATCACCGCCGTCGTCGAGTGTCTCAAGGGTGAGCGCAACAAGTACGAGTACGATAAGGATGTCCCCGGTATCGTCCTCGACCGAGTTCTCCACAGCAACGTCCACTATCCGAGCGACTACGGATTCATCCCCCAGTCGTACTACGACGACGAGGACCCCTTCGACGTCCTCGTCCTCGTCGAGGACCAGACGTTCCCCGGCTGTATCGTCGAAGCCCGTCCCATCGCGCTCATGAAGATGGACGACGACGGCGAACAGGACGACAAGGTCATCGCCGTCCCGACCGAGGACCCCCGGTTCGATCACTTCCAGGACCTCGACGACATCCCCCAGCAGACCCTCGACGAGATCGACGAGTTCTTCGCGACCTACAAGAACCTCGAAGAAGGCAAGGAAGTCGAGACGCTGGGCTGGGAGGACAAAGCCGCCGCGAAAGACGCCATCGAACACGCGCTCGACCTCTACGACGAGACGTTCGCCTGAGACGGGCGCCCGCCCCGGCCTCGCGAGCGCATACCCGTCAGTTATCCATCCCACCCGGCGCATAAATTATGCGCATGGGTAATCTTTTACTCGGGAGTCGCGTACGGAATCGTATGAGCGACACTTCCCACCCCGGCCTGAGTCATGTGACCGTCGTCCCGTCGAACTACGACGCGGACGAGGAAGGGTCGACTCGGTCGGACGACGCGGGGCGCTGACCCGCTAGGGGACGAATCGGCGACCGCCCCCCTTTTTGTCGACCCCGCCACTACGCAGAGGTAATGGCTCAGTGCGACGAGTGCGGCAGTCACGAGAACTTGCCGTACCAGTGTCGGCGCTGTGGCGGGACGTTCTGTGCGGAACATCGACTGCCGGAGAACCACGACTGTCCGGGGTTGAACGAGTGGAACGATCCGGACGGTGTGTTCGACAGCGGCTTCGACGATAGCGTACAGGCCGAGGCCGGGGCGAGTCAAAGCGTCCGCGACAGAGTTCCCGGCCTCGACTCGGTGACGGGGACCGGCGGCCTGCTCGGCTACTTCCGGGGGAACGTGGCGTACCTGTTTCTCGCGCTCATGTGGATCACGTTCGCCCTCCAACTGGTTGTCGGAGCCGTGTTCGGACGGGAGGTGATGGCGTCGCTGTTCGTCCTCCGGTCGGATCACCTCGCCTACGTCTGGACGTGGCTCACCTCGATTTTCGCCCACGGCGGCCTCTATCACATCGCCGGGAACAGCATCGTGCTGTACTTTTTCGGCCCGCTCGTCGAGCGGTACGCCGGATCGAAACGCTTTGCCGCCCTGTTCCTACTCAGCGGCGCCCTCGCCGGCCTCGGGTTCGTCGGGGTCAGCATCCTCCTCGGCTCGCTCGGTCCCACCGGTGTCGTGAGCGTCGTCGGTGCCAGTGGCGCCATCTTCGCCGTTCTTGGCGTCCTCACGGTGCTCAATCCCGGCCTGCGGATCTACCTCTATTTCGTTATCCCCATCCCACTGTGGCTGTTCACCGGCGGATTCGCCGTCATCTCCGTGCTCTTCTTCCTCTCACCGCAGTCCGCGTCGTCGGTAGGCCAAGGCAACGTCGCCCACCTCGCACACCTGATCGGTCTCGTGATCGGACTCGCCTACGGCAAGCGGCTCAAACGTCCGCGGAACGTTCCCGATCAACTGACCTTCGGGGGCGGGCGCGGGCCGGGTGGTCCGGGTGGTCCCGGCGGTCCGGGCGGTCCAGGTGGCCCGGGACGACGGTGACCCGACCGTGACACCCGATCGCCCCGAGTTCGTCCCCGACCCCGACGATTCCCGCGCGGAGATGGAGCGACTCCAGCGACAGGTGGCGGGCGTGGCGCGGTTCGCGGACGACCTGACGTTCGATCCGGCGACCGTCTCAGTGGCGGACGACGCGACACCCGCCAGCGACCAGCCCGTCGTCGCCGGCGTGGATCAGGCCTTCCTCGACGGCCGGGCGGTCAGCGCCGTCGTCTGTCTCCAAGGCGGGACGGTGATCGAGCGCACCCACGCGGTGACCGACCTGTCGGTCCCGTACATCCCCGGACTGCTCGCCATGCGCGAGGGCGGCCCGATCATCGCGGCGTTCGAACGCCTGACGACCGACCCGGACCTCGTCGTCTTCGACGGGAGCGGGCGCATCCACTACCGACAGGCTGGCCTCGCGACCCACCTCGGCGTCGTCCTCGACGTGCCGAGCGTCGGCGTCGCGAAGAGCCTGCTCTGCGGGCGGATCGACGCCGACGGTGGCGTCGACGGGCGACCGGCGGGCTGGCAGGCGCCGGTCGTGGCCGACGACGACGTCGACGCGCCCGACGGAACCGTCGTCGGCTACGCCTACCAGTCGCGGCAGTACGACTCCAACCCGGTCATCAACCCGCTGTACGTGAGCCCGGGCCACCGCGTGAGCGCGGGAACGGCCGTCGACGTCGTCGCCGCCCTGTGTGATGGCTACAAGCTCCCGGAGCCAACTCGACTGGCCGACGCGTACGCCGAGGAGTGCAAGGCCGAAGCCGGGTAGTCGCCGACGCTCCGCACGTTTTAAGCCGTATCTCCGTCACCTCCCGGTAATGAGCGACGATCAGGAACTCGGGATCACCGAGTCAAAGGAACACAGCACCGGCGAGTGGTACGCCGAGGTGGTACGCAAGGCGGGGTTAGCGAACTACGGCCCGGAGGGGATGAGCGGATTCATCGTCACGCGCCCGCGCGGGTACGCGCTTTGGGAGACGATTCGAAACGAACTCGACGCCCGATTCAAGGCGACCGGGGTGCAGAACGCCTACTTCCCGATGTTGATCCCCGAGTCGTATCTCGAACGCGAGAAGGACGTTGTCGAGGGGTTCGACCCCGAGGTGGCGTGGGTCACACAGGGCGGCTACGATGAGTTAGAGGAGCGATTGGCCGTCCGACCGACGAGCGAGAGCATTATCGCACCGTATCTGAGCCAGTGGATCCGAAGCTACCGGGACCTCCCCACCCGCGTCAATCAGTGGTGTAGCGTGATTCGGTGGGAGGCCACGGAGACCAAGCCGTTTTTCCGCACCAAGGAGTTCCTCTGGCAGGAGGGCCACACCGCCCACGCGAGTGAGGAGGGCGCTTGGTCGGAGACGCTCACTCGCCTCGACCAGTACGAGGAGGTGTACGAGGATATCCTCGCCATGCCGGTCCTGCGCGGTAAGAAGCCCGAACACGACAAGTTCCCCGGTGCCGATACCACGACGACCGTCGAGGCGCTGATGCCGGACGGCAAGTCGGTCCAAGGGGCGACCAGCCACTACCTCGGACAGAGCTTCGCCGAGGCGTTCGACATCACGTTCACCGACGAAACGGAGGACGAACGCGTCGCTCACACCACCTCGTGGGGGCTCTCTTGGCGGGCGCTCGGAGCACTCATCATGACCCACAGCGACGATCAGGGGCTCGTTCTGCCGCCGACGATGGCGCCCGAACAGGTCGTGATCGTCCCCATCTGGCAGGAGGAGACGAAAGACGACGTGCTGACGTACGCCGAGAACATCGCCGACGACCTCCAAGAAGTGGGCCTTCGCGTCGAACTCGACGACCGCGACGAACACAACCCCGGCTTCAAGTTCAACGAGTGGGAGCTAAAGGGCGTCCCGCTCCGGATCGAAATCGGCCCTAACGAGGTCGAGGAGGCGACGACGACGCTCGTCCACCGGCCCGACGGCGAGTCCACCGAGGCCGACCGCGAGGGCATCGTCGAAGCCGTGCGGGGTCACCTCGACACCGTCCACGCCAAACTCTACGCCACCGCCGAGGAGAACCTCACCGAGAACGTCCGGGAGGCGTCGGATCGGGCGGAGATCCTCGGAACCATCGGCCAACACGGCGGCTACGTCAAGGCGCCGTGGTGTGGCGACGAGGACTGCGAGGCGGCGATCAAAGAACAGGTGGCCGCCGAGATCGTCCTCGTGCCCTTCGAGGGGGACGAAAGCGACACCGAACCGATCCACGAGGGCGAGACCTGCGCGCTCTGTGAGGACGACGCCGTCGAAACCGCCTACTTCGCCCGTTCGTACTGAGAGCGTCGACCCCACCGGTTCCGGGCACCGCCACCACGGGGCCAGACGTCACGACCGACGGCCGGCCGTACGATCCTCACGGCAGCGGGCTGGCGTGTTGGGAATGATCGATCGTTATGTTAGTTTCGCCAAGGTATTTGGTGGAATTAATATGATATATATTACCTTGTATGTGACTAATGAAGCCTTACGGTAACAGGAACAGGCTAATAAGTCGGAACCCGGTATGCGAGGTATGACCAAGCCGCGGAGAGACGCCCACGCCGATCAGCGGGGGCTGGCGGACCCCACGGACGAGCGATCGAACTGTGGTGTAGGCGTCGTCCTCGATTTGGAGGGTGGCGACTCCCACGAAACGGTCGCCGACGGCATCGACCTGCTCATCAACCTCGAACATCGTGGGACGACCGGCGCGGAGGAGGCAACCGGAGACGGCGCCGGCATCATGATCCAACGGCCCGACGAGTTCTTCGAGGCCGTCGTCGACGCCGACCTGTCGGAGCCCTACGCGGTCGGGTCGGTGTTCATGCCGCAGGACGGAGCGGCCCGACAGGGTCTGATGACCATCTTCGAGCGGACGCTCGCCGAACACGGCTTAGAAGTGTTCCACTGGCGTGACGTCCCGACAGACAACCACGAACTCGGGCAGACGGCCCTCGACTCCGAGCCTTACGTCCAGCAACCGTTCGTCCGACCGACCGAGGAGATGGACGAGGAGACGTTCGACCGAACGCTTTACGTCGCCCGCCGCGCCGTCGAGAACGCCATCGAGGAACTCGACTCGGCCGGCGCCGGCCGGTTCTACATCTGCTCGCTCGACCGGGAGACGCTGGTCTACAAGGGACTGCTCAAGGCGACACAGCTTCCCACCTACTACCCCGATCTCGTCGACGAGCGCGTTACGTCCACGCTCGTGTTGGTGCACGCGCGCTTCTCGACGAACACGCTCGGCGCGTGGCATCTCGCTCACCCCTACCGGAACATCATCCACAACGGCGAGTTCAACACCATCCGAGGGAACATCAACTGGATGCGCGCCCGGGAGACGGACCTCGAACAGCCGGATTTCGGCGACGACCTAGAGACGCTGAAGCCGATCATCAACGATCCCAACCAGAGCGACACCGCCTCGGTCGACAACGCCCTCGAACTGCTCATGCAGGGTGGGCGTGATCTCCCTCACGCGCTCCGGATGCTCATCCCCGAGGCGTTCCGCAAGGACGACGCGATGAGCCAAGAGCGCAAGGACTTCTACGACTACCACGCGAGCCTCGTCGAACCGTGGGACGGGCCGGCGCTGGTCGTCGGCACCGACGGCGAGCGGGTCGCCGCCGCCCTCGACCGCAACGGGCTCCGTCCCTGCCGGTACGACGTGACCGAGGGCGGTCGCCTCATCATGGCCAGTGAGGCCGGCGCCCTCGACATCGACCCCGGGAATATCGAGGAGCGACACCGGCTCCAGCCGGGACAGTTGCTCGTCGCCGACCCCGAGGAGGGGCGTGTCATCCCCGACGACGAGGTGTTCGACGAGTTGACCGACGCGAAGTACGGCGAGTGGGTCGACCGGGAACAGCGCCACCTCGACGAGCAGGCACAGGAGGACTTCGAGCCCCGTGACCGCGTCGAATCGCTTCGCGCCTACCAGTCGGCCTTCGGCTACACCCACGACCAACTCGATCACCTCATCGAGCCGATGGCCGAGGACGGCAAGGACCCCGTCGGCTCGATGGGCGACGACACGCCGCTGTCCGTACTCTCGGATTTCAACCGGCCGCTGTTCACCTACTTCAAACAGCTGTTCGCGCAGGTGTCGAACCCACCCATCGACTACATTCGCGAGGAACTCGTGACGAGCCTAGAGTCTCGCCTAGGTCCCCAGCGCAACCTCCTCGACGAGACGCCGGAACACGCTCGTCAACTGGTCGTCGACTCGCCGGTACTGACGGACGCCCAGACCGCCGACATCAAGGCCCTCGACGGCGAGTTCAGTTCGACCGTCGTCGACATGACCTACGAGAAAGGCGGCGACCTGCAGACGGCAGTCGAGCGCCTGCGCCGTGACGCCCGCGAGGCCATCGAGGCCGGCGCCGACATCGTCGTGCTCTCGGATCGCAACGCCGGGCCGGAGCGGGTGCCGATCCCCAGTCTGCTCGCGACCGGCGGCGTCCATCACGCGCTGGTCCGAAACGGGCTCCGCAATCACGCCGGCCTCGCCGTCGAGTCCGGCGACCCACGCGAGGTACACCACCTCGCGACCCTCGTCGGCTACGGCGCCGACGCCGTCAACCCCTACCTCGCCTACCAGAGCATCTCGGACATCGTCGCCGGACCGGACGGGGCCGACGAGTCCGAGGCTGTCGCTCACTTCAAGAAAGCCCTCGAGGACGGTCTCCTGAAGACGATGGCGAAGATGGGCATCTCGACCGTCGAGAGCTACCAAGGCGCCCAGATCTTCGAGGCCGTCGGTCTCTCCTCGGACTTCGTGCGGGAGTACTTCGAGGGGACGGAGATCCGCACCGAGGGGATCGGCATCGAACAGATCGAGGCGGACGTAGAGACGCGTCACGCGGTCGCCTTCGAGGACGATCCGGACCTCGAACGCCAAGGCGAGTACGAACACCGCTCGAACGGCATCCACCACCAGTGGAATCCGAAGACCGTGGGAACTCTCCAGCAGGCGGTTCGCTCGGGAAATTACGAGAAATACCAAGAGTTCGCCGACCTGATCAACGACCAGCAGGAGAACCTCCAGACCCTGCGCGGACTCCTCGAATTCGACAGCGACCGCGATCCGGTTCCGCTCGACGAGGTCCAGCCGGTCCACGAGATCGTCGAGCGGTTCTCGACGGCCGCCATGTCGCTGGGGTCGCTCTCGCCGGAGGCCCACGAGACCAACTCCATCGCCATGAACCGCATCGGCGGGAAGTCGAACACGGGCGAAGGCGGGGAGCCGCCGGAGCGGTTCGACACCGAGAAGGAGTGTAACATCAAGCAGGTGGCCTCCGGTCGCTTCGGCGTCACCTCCAACTACCTCTCGTCGGCCGACGAGATCCAGATCAAGATGGCCCAAGGCTCCAAGCCCGGCGAGGGTGGACACCTCCCCGGGAAGAAGGTCAACGAGATGATCGCCCACGTTCGGTACTCGACGCCCGGTGTCGGGCTCATCTCGCCGCCGCCGCTGCACGACATCTACTCCATCGAGGACCTCAAACAGCTCATTCACGACCTGAAGACGGCCAACCCCGAGGCCGACATCAACGTGAAGCTCGTCGCCGAGGCGGGCATCGGTACTATCGCGGCCGGCGTCGCCAAGGCCAACGCCGACGTGGTCCACATCTCGGGCCACTCGGGCGGCACCGGCGCCTCGCCGAAGACATCCATCAAGAACGCGGGCCTCCCTTGGGAACTCGGCCTCGCCGAGGCCAACCAGATGCTCCGGGCGACGGGACTGCGCGACCGCATTCGCGTCTCGACCGACGGCGGCCTGATGACGGGTCGCGACGTCGCCGTCGCCGCGCTGCTCGGCGCCGAAGAGTACGTCTTCGGGACGGCCAGCCTGATTACCTCGGGCTGTGTGATGGCGCGGATCTGTCACACCAACAACTGTCCGACCGGGGTAGCCACGCAGGACGGGGACCTCCGAGAGCGATTCTCCGGACAGCCGGATCACGTCATCAACTACATGATCTTCCTCGCACAGGAACTGCGGGAGATCATGGCCGATCTCGGCTTCCGGACGGTCGAGGAGATGATCGGCCGGCCGGGCCTCCTCGAACAGGTCGAGAGCGATCACCCCAAGGCCAAACATCTCGACCTCTCGGCCATCATCGCCGACCCCAACGGCGGCGAGCGGCACAAGACCCGGGAACAGAAACACGCGGACGTCGAGACGCACCTCGACCACGACCTGATCGGGGCGGCGACCGACGCCATCGAGGAGGGGGAGCCGATCCACCTCCGACGGGACATCTCGAACGGGGACCGCGCGGTGGGGGCCATGCTCTCGAACCGGATCTCGCGCCGCTACGGTGAGAGTGGTCTCCCCGAGAACACCATCTCCTGTACGTTCGACGGCATCGCCGGACAGAGCTTCGGCGCCTTCCTCGCGAACGGCGTGACGATGGAACTCGTCGGCGCCGCCAACGACTACGTGGGCAAGGGCCTCTCGGGTGGCAAGGTGATCGTCCGGACCCCGGAGACGGCCGCTTACGATCCCGAGGAGAACATCCTCGTGGGCAACGTCGCCCTCTACGGCGCTACGCGGGGCGAACTCTACGTCAACGGCCTCGCCGGCGAGCGCTTCGCCGTCCGCAACAGCGGCGTGAAAGCCGTCGTCGAGGGCGTCGGCGACCACGGCTGTGAGTACATGACCGGCGGTGTCGTGGCCGTCCTCGGCGACACGGGACGGAACTTCGCGGCCGGGATGTCCGGCGGCGTCGCCTACGTCTACGACCCCGACGGCGACTTCGAGGAGCGCGCCAACACGGACATGGTGGGCATCCACCACGACCTAGCGGACGCCGACGAGGCGATGTTGCGCCGCCTCGTCGAGAACCACGCGGAGTACACCGACAGCGACCGCGCGGCCGCCCTGCTCGACGACTGGGGGGCGGAGGTGCGGAACTTCACGAAGGTGATGCCGGACGCCTACGCGGCAGTCATCGCGGAGGAGAGTCGGGAGGACGTGCGCAACGAACTCCCCGAACCCGCGTCGGCGGCCCGGAGCGGCGAGATGGGCACCGGAACGGTCCAGACTGGCGACGACTGATCCGTTACGCGTCGTCGCCGTCGTCCTGCCCGTCGAGCCCCGGAATCTCGTCTTCGAGCCACTCGCGGAACCACTTCACCCGCTTGAGCCGCTGGTGGGCGATGCCCTCGGCGGCGTCGCTCTCGACGCGCCGGGCGGCGTCGTGGCCGCGTTCGAGGACGCGGTCGATCATCTCACCGGCGTCCATGTGCGTCCGCGACTCGTATCCCATGCGGAGGAGCATCAACACGGTGCCGTTGGCACCGACCTTATCGAGGATGTCGCCCTCGATGAGACACTGCGTCTCCAAGGCGACGTCGGAGAGTGGCCCCTGATAGGAGTGCTCTCGGACCGACTGTGTCACCTGATCGACGAACGACTGGGGGTAGTCGCCGTGTGTCGCGAGATATTCGCGGGCGACGCGGGCCCCCTCGTCGGCGTGGCGTTCCTGTTCGGCTTCGAGTTTCGCGATGTCGTGAAAGAGCGCCGCCACGCGGACGACGTCGGGATCAGCCCCCTCGTGGCTGGCGATTTCCGTCGCGAGGTCCACCACGTTCAGCGTGTGGTTGAAGCGGTACTCGGCGCTGTGCCACGGATACCACCGCATCCGCCCGCCGTCGCGCTCGTTCTCGACGCTCGCGACGAGGTAATCCGAGACGAACCGTTTCATCTCCGCGAACTCCTCGTCCGAGACGGCCGACTCCTTGATCTCAACCCCCACGATTCCACCTCCGTTGCGTTCGTGTATAGCTCATTGTCGAAAAAAGGACTGTTCGACTATTAGGCGTTACGACAACGGCGGTCGACTCGAACGGTACGAGCGTGGTGGATCGGCGGAGCGATCGGTCGTCGGGAGCCACCGTCCGTGACACCCCGGCCTCGGGGGGCCGCCCACGGGATCAGGGTCGTCCAGCGGGGCTCCGCGGGTCGGCGGAACGGGTCCGATCCGGGCGCTCGGTCACGGCCCGTGCCAGTAGGCGTCCGAGAAGGACGGTGACGGCCGGGACCGCAGGGTGGAGGAAGACAACCGGTAGCGCCACGAGGCAGGGGTGGGGGAACCGACTCCCAGTGGCGTGGTCGGAAAGACGATCACAGCGGGGACGCGTGCGGGGTGACGTGTGGTACATCTACGAGGGAGGGCCGAAGCGTGCGTCGCACGGACCACAGGGGAGGCTGGCCCGGCGTCGATGCGGGGGAGTGAGCCGCTTATTCTGTTTGTTCGGCTCATTCCGAACAACCAGACCGAACAGTTTAATGCTTACGATTCGTCACGTACGGCCGTGAACGAACGGTGGACGGACCCCTCGGTCGGCGACGGGGAGCGACCATGAGCGGGGACGAGGCGGGGACCGCTCGGGAGGAAGTCATCGAGTCGATGGAGCGGTCGGCGGAGGTGTACGGGTTGAGTCGGAGCGCGGGGCGGGTGTACGGCGTGCTCTACTTTGCCGCCGAGCCGCTGTCGATTCCCGAACTGGTCGAGGAGACGGGGTACGCGAAGTCGACGATCAGCAACGTGACCCGACGGCTCACGCGGATCGGCTTGATCCGCCGGCGCTCCTCGGGCGGTGGCGGGCGGCGGGTCCGATTCGAACCCGAGGCGGACCTGTGGTTCGTCGTCCGTGACGTGTTCCAGCAACACGTCGCTCGGGAGATGGGGACGACCCGGCGGACACTCGACCGGTCCCTCTCCCGCCTCGACGACGAGGACACGACGACACGCGCCCGTATCGAGGCGTTGGCGGCCACATACGACGAGTTCGAGACACTCCTCGAACTCGCGATGGATCACTCTGTCACGGAGTTGATCGACGCCATCGAGGCCTACGAGGACGACTGACTACCAAGAGACGGTGTAGACACAGGCGTCGTCGCCGTCGCGGCGACACCGGTCGCCCCGTTCCTCAACGAAGACGAAGGCTTCGACGGGGGCGTGTTTCCTAGCGACGGCCCGGATCAGGCCTCGGTCGAACGGGCAGGGGTACGGGGTTCGACAGGTCATCTCGGCCTCGCGGTCACCGACCGCCGCGAACCGGTAGAAGCCGATGTCGCCGCCACGGTGGTTTCGTCGGTAGGCGTCGTCGATGGCACGGAGCCCCTCGGGGACCGAATCCGGATCGGCCGGCCACTCGGCGACGTCGGGGATCTGTTCGCCGAGTCGGTCGAGGATGTGCGGTTCGAGTTCCGCCGCGATGACTTCGAACGTGTGCAACCAAGCCTGCTGGGGATACCACTCGTCCGGCGACGGATCGTCGATGCCGTTCGCCGCGAGGGCGTCGCGTGCCGTCTCCCGGTAGGCGTCGGCGAACCGAGCGAGTGCGTCGTCGACGACGCGAAGGATCGTCCGCCCGTGGACGTCGACGTCCTCGTCGAAAGCCTCGTAGGGAGCCATCTACTGTGCCTGTGCGGGGCGTCCAGATATAGGTTGGTGGGACGGCACGGAGTGAGGTTTTCATCCCTGATACTCACGTCCGAACGGTTATTCGCTCGTCGGTTGTACAGCCGCCGATGAACTGGGAGCCCCCGGATCCCGTTCGCGTCCTGCACGTCGACGACGATCCCGATTTCGCCGAACTGACCGCCACCTTTCTCGAACGTGAGAACGACCAGCTGACCGTCGAGACGGCAACCAACGTCGACGAGGCCCTCGAACGGCTTCGAGCCGACGAGTACGACTGTGTCGTCTCGGATTACGATATGCCCGGTCGGAACGGCATCGAGTTTCTGGAAGCCGTCCGGAAGACCGACCTCTCGCTTCCGTTCGTCCTCTTTACCGGGAAAGGTAGCGAGGAAGTCGCCAGTGACGCCATCTCCGCCGGCGTGACCGACTACCTCCAGAAGGAGACCGGAACCGACCAGTACGCCGTCTTGGCCAACCGGATCGTCAACGCCGTCGAACACGACCGCTCGCGGCGGCTGGTCGAACGCAGCGAGCGCCGCTTGCGAGAGATCGTCGACTCCCTCCCGCACTCCCTGTTCGTCGTGGACCGCGAGGGGCGGTATCTGCTCGCGAACGAGACCCTCGCGGAGTTTCACGACACCACCGTCGACGAAATCGAGGGCACCACCGCCGCCGAAGTCCTCGGCGACGAGATGGCCGGCCAAGTTCGGAGCGACGTCGAGGAGGTGCTGAAGACGGGCCAGCCAAAGCGCGTAACTGACGTCGAACTGACGGACGCAACGGGCCAGACACACATCCTCGAACCTCGGTTGCTTCCGTACGACCTCGCAGAGGGCGAAGAGGCGGTGCTCGGCATCGCGGTCGACGTGACGGAACGCGAGGAACGAAAGCACGAGCTCGAACGAGCACAAGAGCGGATGCAACTCGCACTCGACCGGACGCAGTCAATCATCTTCGAGATCGACCTCGACACCGGGGCCGTCGTCCGTCACGGCACTTACGAGCAGTTTTTCGGCCACTCTCCCGCAGAGGTGCCGACGTGGGAAGCCCACTGCGAGACCGTCGTCCACCCGGAGGATCGGGCGGCATTTCGGCGCTTCCACCGAGAGTTGATCGAGGGCGAACGGGAGCGCGGCGAGATCGAATACCGAACGATCCCCGACGCCGAGACGGGCGAGCACCGCTGGCTCCGGGCCACCGTCGATACCGACGGGGCGCCGGATCGCCGGGCAGTCGGCATCTCCCGGGACATCACCGCGTACAAGAGACGTGAGGCGGAGCTCGAACGCAAGGAGCGACGGTACAGCGCCGTCTTCGAAGATCCGAACATCTCCGTCGGGCTGCTCGACACCGACGGGACGGTGCTCGACATCAACCGGACGGCGCTGACGTACGTGGACGCCGACCACGCCGACGTTGTCGGTCGACGCCTCCCGCAGACGCCGTGGTTCGACGAGGAGGACGACACCCCGTCACGAACCGAGGCGTGGATCGACCGCGCCGCCGACGGGGAGTACGTCAAGTTCGACCTCGAACTCACGCGACCGAACGGCAACCCCTACTCGGTCACGGGCGTCTTCCGCCCCGTCGCGGACGACGACGGCAACGTGACGTCGATCATCATCTCGACGCGCGAGGTCAGCGAACGCGAGCGCAACCGGCGGGCGCTGGAGCGGACGAACACCGTGCTCTCGACGCTCGTCGACACGCTCCCGGTGGGCGTGCTCGTCGAGGACGAGAACAGACGCGTGCTGAAGACAAACGAGCAACTGTTCGACCTGTTCGGGATGCAGGGAACGCCCTCCGAGACGGTCGGCGAGGACTGTGAGCGCTTAGCCGAGGCGGTCAGCGGCCTGTTCGCGGACCCCGAGGCGTTCGTCGACAACATCGCGGCGACGTTGGCGGGCGACCGGGACGTCCACGAGGAGACGCTGTCTCTTCGGGACGGTCGAACGTTCACCCGAAAACACCGCCGAATCGGCCTGCCCGACGGCGACGGCCACCTCTGGATGTACCGCGACGTTACCGATCGCGAGCGACGCGAGCGGCGACTCGAAGCCCTGAACGAGACGACCAGAGAGCTGATGACGGCGGAGACCCGAGAGCAAATCGCCGAAATCGGCATCGAGGCGGCACAGACGATACTCGGCCTCGATGCGAACTCCGTCCACCTCCGCACCGACGAGGCGGGGCTCGTGCCGGTCGCGTACACGGACGCACTCGCCGAGATTATCGGCGAACCACCGGTGTTCGACAGAGCGGAGAGCATCGCGTGGCGGAGCTACGCGCAAGGGGAGGCGTTCGCGGTCGACGACGTACACGCCGATCCGGACATCTACAACCCCGACTCCGACATCAAGGGCGAACTCTACCTGCCGCTCGGCGAGGACGGCATCCTGATCGCGGGATCGACGGTCTCCGATGCCTTCGACCATCGGGACCTAGTTCTCGGGGAGATCCTAGCCGGTAGCCTCACCACGGCGCTCGAACAGGTGTGCCGGCGGGAACGACTCCGCGCTCACGAGGGGGAACTCGCCAGACGGAACGACCATCTAGAGTCGTTCGCGAGCGTCCTCTCGCACGACCTCCGGAGTCCGCTGAACGTGGCCATGGGCCAACTCGAACTGCTGGCCGAGTCGTGCGACAGCGACCATCTGCCGACGATCCGGCGGTCGCTCGGCCGGATGGAGACGTTGATCGACGACCTCCTGACACTCGCCCGCGAGGGCACCGAGGTCGGAGAGATGGAACCCATCGAACTCGCGACGCTGGTGCAAACCTGCTGGGAGACCGTCGAGACGGGCGCCGCCAGCCTCAACGTCCGCACCGATCGGACGGTCGTTGCCGACCGTAGCCGATTCCGACAACTGATCGAGAATCTGATTCGGAATAGCGTGGAGCATGGCTCCACGGGCAACCGGACGGGGTCCGGTGACAGCGTCGAACACGGTTCGACGGGCAGTCGGACGGAGTCCGACGACAGCGTGGAGCATGGCGCCACGGGCAGTCGGACGGAGTCCGACGACAGCGTGGAGCGTGGCTCCGCTGATCGCCGTCCGGAGGGCGGCGGGTCGACGGACGATTCGATCACCGTCACCGTCGGCGACTGCGAAGGCGGGTTCTACGTCGCGGACGACGGGCCCGGCGTCCCCGAAGCGAACCGCGAGTCGGTGTTCGAGGCTGGCTACTCGACGTCGTCAGACGGCACGGGGCTGGGCCTTCGGATCGTCGAGGGAATCGCCACCGCACACGGGTGGACCGTCTCGGTCACGGAGAGCGCCGACGGCGGGGCTCGCTTCGAAATCGTCGACATCGAGGGGCCGACGACGTCGGTGGACTGACCGTTCCCGGCGCACCGCCGACTCACGCGCCCGGCGGTTCGTCGGGTGCCACGACGAGTTCGGTCGCCTCGACGTCCTCGAAGGCCGCCGCTTGGCCACCCACGGCAACCTCGCCGTCGTCGGTGCGGACCGTCAACGAGGCCGTCATCCGACTGCGGTCGCCGGCGACGTCGACGATCCGACCCTCGACGGTCCGTGGCTCACCGGTCTCTACGTCTCGACCTCGGACGGTGACGTACTGAGGAGTGTCCCGGTCGCTGAGGTCGTTGACACAGCGCCGGAGCGAGGCGTACCGCCGCGGGTAGGGGCGCCCGTCGACCCGGTCGAGCAGCGTCGTGGCCGACCCCCAAACGACGGTGTTCAGAAATCCCGAGACCAGCAGGCCGAGATCCGAGCGGTTGAACACGACGCCGTATCGCTCGGGGCCGGTCCGGACCGCCGCGCGCGCGGTGTAGATGGAGTACTCGCCGTCGGCGACGGCGGCGACGGGCGTCGTCACGCCTCGTCGGGCGCGGACGCTCGATGCCACGTCCGTGTAGTCGTACGCGTCGGCGTCGGGCACCTCGGCGGCCGGCGAGAGCAGGAGGTCGACGGCAACGCCTTCGGCGCGTCGCTCGGCCAGTGTCTCCTCGAACCGCGAGAAGAGGTCGGGCGTCAACGAGATCAGCAGTTCGTACTCCGCGGTCGTGATCACGTCCTCCAGATACCGGAGGATCGTTCGCCGGGACTTGACGAGCGACGCCGCCTCGGTCCCGCGACTGGGCGCGGTGTATCGGCGCTCGAGTCCCTCGACGAGGTCGGCGAGGGTCGTCCGCACGTCGCCGAACGCCTCCGTCGGATCGACTGCGACGATCCGCATCGGCCGAGACTCGTGAACCTCGACGAACCCGTGTTCGGCCAGCCCCCGCACGGTGTCGTAGACGCGAGGCTGAGGGATATCGGTCCGCTCGGCGAGTTCGGTAGCCGTCAACCGCCCGTGTTCGAGCACCGTCACGTACGCCTCGGTCTCGTACTCGCCGAGGTCGAACGTCTCGCCAACGGTGGCGAGCATCCGGCGAAGGTCGTCGTCGGTCATGCGTCGTCACCGACACGGATCGCCCGCACCAGCGAGTAGATCGGCACGTCGTCGATGGCGTCGACGCCCTGCTTGTCGACGAGGACGACGCAGGCGACCGGGTCGCCGCCCCGTTCGCGGATCGCCTCGATGGTCTCGGTCATCGTCGTCCCGCTGGTGATGGTGTCGTCGACGATGTAACACGCCCGGTCGCGGATGTCCGCGAAGTTCCGGGAGAACGTTCCCTCGAACTCCCCGATGTCGCCTTCCTCCCACTGGTGTTTGCGAGGGGCGTACGCCGCGACGTCCGTGTCGAGTTCTTGGGCGACGACCGTCGCCAGCGGACCGCCAGCCTTCTCGATGCCGACCGTCAGGTCCACCGCATCGCCCTGCTTCGAGAGGAGGTCGGCCATCGCCTTCGCGGCGTAGGTCAGCCGGGCCGAATCGCGTCCGATGGCGCTCCAGTCGACGTGGATGTCGTGTGGTCCGCCGGCGTCGGCGGGCGTCGGCGCCGACGAGGGGTCGGCCTCGCCCGTCCGCTCGACGAGCCACCTCGCCGTCTCCCGAGAGACGTTCAACTCGTCGGCAATCTCGCCTTTCGAGAAGCCACGCTCTGACAGTGCGCCCGCGCTCTCGATGAGGTCGTCGACGTTTTTCATACGGTATCGAACTCCACGGCCGCCTTTATGCTGGCGTCGAACGCCGCCTCGAACCGGTCGACCGGCACGAGGTCGGAGACGAGGCGGTCGAAAAACCACGCGGGGAGCGCGCCGAGACGGTCGACGGCCGCGTGGAAGTGCGTCGGCCCGGCGTTGACGCTCCCGACAATCGCCTTGTTGTGCATCACGAGGTTCTCGTGGAACCGACCCACGTCGACGGAGAGGTCCTGAGGTCCGGGGAGGCCGAGCAACGCGGCGACGCCGTTGGGGGCAAGCGCGTCGACCGACTCGACGGCGTGTTGCGGATCGCCAGTCGCCTCGACGACTATGTCGGCCGGTTCGTGGGCGCGTGGCACCGACTCGACCGGAGTCTGTCGTCCGTCGACGTAGGTCGCCTCCAGCGACTCGACTACGTCGATCGTCGGATCGGGTCGGTCGCGGCGCCCCAAGCAGTAGACGTCCATCTCGGGGGCGAGGACGGCGACCGCAAGCAAGCCCAACGGGCCGTTACCGAGCACCAGCGCCGTCTCCGGGGTCCAACTGAACGACGACCGCGAGGCCCGCGCCAAGTCGAGTGCCTTCTCCACGACGCTGAGGGGTTCGACCAGAAACCCCCACGGTGCGTCCGTCGCGGGGACGGGGACCAAATACGGTGCCGGGCTCGTGAAGTACTCGCTCATGAAGCCCTGTGCGCCGTCGATCCCGCACTCGACACAGGCCGACGGCGGGGCCATGTCGGGTTCGGCGCGCTCGAAGTAGGCGTTGGTCCCGCTGGGTGGGGGCCGACGCACCATCGGCACCACCACGTCGCCGCGTTCGAACGCGGTGGTCGTCGGGTCCTCGACGACGCCGACCGCCTCGTGACCGAGGACGAGATACTCCGCGTCCGCGGGAACGCCGCCGTGGTTGCCGGCGATCACCTCGTGGTCGGTCCCGTCGACGCCGACGCGGAGGGTCCGTACGAGCACCTCGCCCGGCGCCGGATCCGGGCGGGCCACGTCGAACAGTCGCGGCCGGTCGCCGCCGGTCTCGATACCGATGGCTCTCATATCCGTCCGATGGGTCGCTGTCGAAAAAGATTTATCGGTTTCCGAGTTAATGTATCGGACGCGCATCCGACGATCCCTCGGGCGCCGTCTCCGACCGAGCCATGGAACGCTACGACCAACTGTACCGGCTGTACGACGAGTTCGACACGGAGCGACTGCGCACCTATCAAGAGTTCGTCGACCTGTTTCCCCCGGTGGACTCGCCCGTCGCCCTCGAACACTGGCGGAGCGCGGCGGCGGAACTCCGTGCGATGCAAGGAGAGATCGGGTCCGCGTACGCCGCCGACGGGGAGGCGTTCGCGACCGTAGCGAGTCTCGCTACCCGGGAGCAGGCGTTCACCGGTCTCGATCTCTACGCCGCGTACGGCCGGCCGGTGAACGTTCTCGTCCTCGACGTCGACGAGACGCTCCGCTCGGCCGGCAGCACCGACAACGAGATTCCGCGGGAGACGCTCCACCTCCTCACGCGGTTTCACGACGCCGGCGTCCCCATCGTCATCTGCACGGGACAGACCCTCGAAAACGTCAAGGGATTTCTCATCCAAGGGCTGGGGAACGAACTCGTCCACTCCGGCGACGTGAGCGTCGTCTACGAGGCCGGGACGGGCGTGTTCACCCCCGGTCACGGCGCCCGGACGAAGCGGCTGCTCTACGAAGACCTCGACGACGACATCCGAACGACGTTCCGGAAGCTCCGCTCTCGTGTCCTCTCGGCGGCGCCCGAGCGCCTCCGTCGGAGCTGTCACCTCCAAGGCAACGAGTTCAACGTCACGCTCAAGCCGAACTTCGAGACGGGGAGTGACCGCGCCCGCGAGGTGATCGACGAGGGGCTCATCTACCTGCTCGACCTACTCGAGACGGCCGTGACCGACGTCGCCGACGCGGCCGTCGAGCCGAACGGGTGGGCGCGAGCCCACTACGCCGCGGCGGACCCGGAGATCGACCGGGTGCTCGGCGCGGCCGACGAGCATCCCGACGCGGACGCGGCGGCCGTCCCCCCGTCGCTGTCGAGGCGCTTCGAACGGATCGACGTGGCCTACTACGAGGCCGACGCCGCCGAGGTCGGGAGTCGCGAACTCAACAAGGTCGTCGGCGTCGAGGCGGCACTCGACGTTCTCGGCGTCGACGACCCGTTCGCGCTCGTGATGGGCGATAGCAAGAGCGATCTACGGGTGATGGAGTGGGTGGCGGCACACGACGCAGGGATCGCCGCGGCCCCGGAACACGCCTCGGGGGACGTGCTCGATCACGTTCGTGGAACCGACGACCTCGTCTTCGGCCGTGGCGGTGCCGCCGAGATGCTCCGGACGGTCCTCGCGCTCAACCGCCTAGCCGAACTCGACTGAGCGGTCGGCGTCTTTTTCACCGGAGCGGATCGAACGAGGCGTATGCCGAACTTAGCGCCGAGTCCGGGGACGGCCGATCCGCTCGACCTCGACGGTGTCGTTCCACCGACGGTGACGGCCTTCGACGAGTCCGGAGCCGTAGACCACGACGCGACCGCCGCACACGCGCAGTTCGTCGTCGACGGCGGGGCCCGTGCGGTCTTCCCGCTGGGGACGAACGGCGAGTTCCCGCTCCTGACCGGCGACGAGCGTCGAGCCGTCGTCGAGACGGTGGTCGACGCCGTCGACGTCCCGGTCATCGCGGGCGTGGGTACCGAGAGCACGCGCGAGACGGTCGCCAACGCCGAACACGCGGCGGCGACCGGCGCCGACGGCGTCGTCGTCGTCACGCCGTACTACTACCCGCTGGACGGCGACGCCGCGGTTGCCCACTACCGGGCGGTCGCCGAGGCCGTCGACGTGCCGGTGTACGTCTACCACATCCCGAGCAAGACGGGGAACGAACTCTCGCTCGCGACCCTCGACCGTCTCGCTGCCATCGACGGGGTCGCCGGTGTCAAAGACTCCTCGAAGGACGTACCTTGGCTCGGGCAGGCTATCGACGCCCACCCGGAGTTGACCTTCCTCGCAGGGTCGGACTCGCTGTTGTTCACGGGGCTGGCGGCCGGCTGTGCCGGGCTGGTGAGCGCCGTCGCCAACGCCTTCCCGGAACTCGTCGTCGACCTGTACGACGCCTACGACGCCGGCGACGAGGCGGAGGCGCGGCGCCTCCAGTCGCGGGTCTTTGCCGTCCGGTCGGCGTTGAAACGCGGCCCCTACATGGCCGGGGTGAAGACCGCACTGTCGCTGCGGGACCTCCCCTTCGACGCCGGCGGCCTCCGGGCGCCGCTCCGGACGATGGACGACGACGAACGGGCAGCCCTGCGATCGGAGCTCCGCGAACTCGGGATGTTGTAGGCCGCCCACGGAACCACCGGTATTAACCACCACAGGTCTCTGGAACCGAGTATGTCGGAACTCGTCACGTTCGGCGAAACGATGCTGCGTCTCACGCCACCCCGGGGCCACCGCCTCTCGCGTGTCGACCGCCTCGACGTCCACGTCGGTGGCGCCGAGAGCAACGTCGCCGTGGGGGCCGCGAACCTCGGTGTCGACGCGGCGTGGGTGTCGCTGTTGCCCGCGACCGATCTGGGCGAGCGGATCGCCTACGCGCTCCGCGGGGAAGGGGTCGAACCGCTGGTCACGTGGACGGAGACGGGTCGCGTCGGGACGTACTACTTCGAGCGCGGGGGGATGCCCCGCGGCCGCGACGTGATCTACGACCGCGAGGGGGCACCGATCAGGGACGCGACACCCGCCGACGCGCCACTCGACCGCATCCGCGACGCCGAGGTGTTCTTTACCACCGGCATCACGCCGGCGCTGTCGGAGGAGGTGGCCGAGACGACCGGTGCCCTCCTCGAGACGGCCCGCGACGCTGGCGTCCGGACGGCCTTCGACGTCAACTACCGAGAGAAACTCTGGTCGCCCGCGACGGCCCGAACGGCGCTCGTCGACCTGTTGCCGTCGGTCGATGTCCTGTTCGTCGCCGAACGGGACGCCCGCGAGGTGCTCGCACTCGACGGCGACGCCGAGCAGATGGCTCGCGACCTGACCGCCGAGTACGACTTCGAGACGGTCGTCGTCACGCTCGGCGAGGAGGGCGCCCTCGCCTTGCACGACGGGACGGTCACCCGGCAGGAGACGTTCCCGGCCGACACCGTCGATCCGCTCGGGTCGGGCGATGCCTTCGCCAGCGGCTTCCTCGCCGAGCGCATGGACGGCGCGCCTGTCGAGGACGCGCTTGCCTACGGTGCGGCGACCGCCGCCCTGAAGCGAACCGTCGAGGGCGATATGGCCCGCGTCTCCCCGGACGAGGTCCGCGCCCTCGTCGAGGACGGCGGTAAGACCGACATCGAGCGCTGACGGACGGGCGGAGCGACTTCGTGAGCCTATGGATTTTTTGCCGACGACGCTAGAGGGTTGGTAATGAATCACGCGAAAGGACCACTACTCAGCATCGACGTCGGAGCACGCGAGGCGTCGACGGTCGACGTCTCGACGGAGCTGTCGTCGTTCATCGGGGGACGAGGGCTCTGTACGAAGTTGGCACACGACCGGATCCCGTTCGATGCCGACCCGTTCGGCCCGGAGAACCGGATCTACTTCGCGAGCGGCCCGCTCCAGCAGTCGGGGATGTCGTTTACCGGACGGATGAACTGCACGGGGCTGTCGCCGCTGACTGACGGCCTCCTGTCGACGAACGCCGGCGGCTACCTCTCGCGAAACTTCGTCGAAACGGGGAACGCGGCCGTCGAGATCACCGGCGCGTCCGACGAACTTCTCGTCCTCCACGTGACCGACGAGGGCGTCGAGTTCGTCGAGGCCCCGGAACTGGCGGGCGCGACGGTGCCCGAGGTGACCGCGTACGTGGACCGCGAACGGGACCTCGACGCCGAAAACATCGCCTGCATCGGCCCCGCAGGCGAGAACCGCGTCCGCTTTGCCTGCGTGATGACCTACGAGAGTCGCGCCTTCGGCCGAGGCGGGATGGGGGCGATTCTCGGTGCGAAAAACGTCAAGGCCATCACCTTCGAGGGGGACAGCGAACCGGACGTATCCCTCCCGGAGGACGTCCAACAGGAGGTACACAGCGCCGCCGCCACCTCCGACGATCTGATGCGCCGGCAGGGGACGACCGGTGGCACGGAGTTCATCAACGACAACTTCGCGCTCCCGACGCGGTACTTCGAGAAGTATCACTTCGAGGACGCCGACAAGATCGGTGGCGACGCCGTCGAGGAGAAGAAGTACAAGAAGGGGTCGTGTTCGATGTGTGCGTTCGCCTGTAAACTGCCGACCCGCGACGAAGAGACGGGCCTCGAGACGGAGGGGCCGGAGTTCGAGACGGTGTTCTCGTTCGGGAGCAACTGCGAGGTGGGCGACATCGTCGACGTGATGCAGTCGAACGAGCTCTGTGACGTCTACGGGATGGACACCATCTCCTGTGGCAACGCCATCGCGGCCTACCTCGCGGCCGAAGACGAGTTCGGCAACGCCGACCTGATCCACGAGACCATCGAACAGATCGCCACCCGCGAAGGAGTCGGCGATCTGCTCGCCGAAGGAATCTCGCGCGCGGCCGACGAACTCGGCGTCCGCAACTACACGGTCAAGGACATGGAGTTCGCCGCCCACGACGGCCGCGTCCTCTACGGGCAGGCGCTCAGCTACGCCGTTGCGAACCGCGGCGGCGACCACATGTACTCCACCACGCTCCGCGTCGAGTACGACGGGGAGGTCGATCCCGAGACCTTAGACGGCAAGCCGGAACTCGTGATGCGCCGCGAGAACCACGCCGCATTCCGCGACTCGGGGATCGTCTGTGCCTTCGCCGGCGGCACCGGCCACGTGACCGAGGAGACCTTAGAGGCGCTGTTCGAGTGCGACTACGAGGAACTCCAAGAGATGGGCGCCAAGACGGTCGAACTCGAGCGACACTTCAACAACGAGCGTGGGATGGACCGCGCGGCCGACAGCCTTCCCTACGACATCCCGGGGATGGAGGCGGCCATCGAGGAGTACTACTCGCTGCGCGGGTGGAATCCGGACGGCACCGTCTCCGACGACATCGTCGCCGAGTACGCCGCCACCCAGTCGTCGACGGCCGACTAACCACCGCCGACAACCGGCGGTGCGAGCCGAATCACGACGCCGTCCGAAAGGGTCGTCTCGTCGCCGTCCAGTTGGCGGACGTTCCGTCCGTCGACAGTTACCGTCGCCCGCCGGGAGCCGTCCGCGGTCCGCAGGTAGTCGTCCAAGCCGTCGAAGGAATCACAGAGCGCGTCGAGGGCCGCGCCGACGGTCGTCTCCGCCTCGAACGTGCGGGTGACGCGCTTTCGGCCGACGGCCTCCCGTAGCGGACCGAAGAAGTCGAAGTGGACCTCCATCGTCGGCACGACGCCCCGCGCGGTCTTGTAGGTGTCCCTCTCTCGCCCCCGGGAACTTTTACCCGCCGAGCGACCAGTTCGCCCGTGCGCGTCGACGTTCGATGTTACGGCGAGGTGGCGGCAGCGGTCGACGAGGGTGACGGCCCGCGTACCCTCGGGACCGGCGCGACGGTCGACGATCTGCTCGGGGCCCTAGGGGCGACGGGGTCGTTCTCCGGTGGCTTGGTCGTGCTGGTAAACGGCCAGCACGCGGATCGGGACGCGACACTCGCGGACGGAGACACCGTCGCGCTGTCGCAGTCCCCGATGCGGGAGTGAGGTTCCGCGGTCGGAAGGCATCTACGTCCCCACCTCGAAGCCGATCCATGCGCGATTCGAACCGCCGATGGCACCTCGCCGCGCGACCCGAGGGTGAACCGGAGCCGGACTGTTTCGAGATGCGCGAGGGCGAACGCCCGACGCCGAACGACGGCGAACTCCTCGTCTCCGTTCAGTACCTCTCGGTCGACCCGTACATGCGCGGCCGAATGCGCGATACGGCGTCGTACGCGGAGCCGTGGGCCGTCGGCGACCCGCTTTCGGGCGGCGTCGTCGGCGAAGTCGTCGAGAGCGAACACGACGAATACGCGGTCGGTGACGTCGTCACCGGCCGCGGGTCGTGGGCCGACTACACCGTCCTCGACGCCGACGACGTGACCGAGGTGGACCCGTCGGTCGCCGACCTCCCGGCTTACCTCGGTGTTCTCGGGATGCCGGGCCGGACGGCCTACTTCGGGCTGTTCGACGTGGCCGAGCCACGGGCGGGCGAGACGGTCGTCGTCTCCGGAGCCGCGGGCGCCGTCGGCTCGACTGTCGGCCAACTCGCGAAGCTCCAAGGCTGTCGGGTCGTCGGCTTCGCCGGCACCGACGAGAAGGTCGATTGGCTCGTCGACGATCTAGGCTTCGACGCCGCGATCAACTACGCGACGACCGACGACTACCGGGCGGCCCTCGACGATGCCGCGCCGGACGGGGTTGACGTTTACTTCGACAACGTCGGTGGGCCGATCACCGACGCGGTGTTCACGCGCCTCGAAGTCGACGCCCGCGTCGCGGTCTGCGGACAGATTGCCCACTACAACGACGAGACGGTGCCGACGGGACCACGGAAGCTCCCGCAGCTCATCGCGCCGCGGGCGACGGTGCAGGGCTTGCTCGTGAGCGACTACACGCCCCGCTTCGACCGAGCGACCGAGCGCCTCGCGGGGTGGGTGGCGGACGGTGACCTCCGGCACCGCGAGACGGTCGTCGAGGGCCTAGAGCATGCCCCGGACGCGTTCCTCGGCCTGTTCAGCGGCGACAACATCGGCAAGCAAGTGGTGCGGGTCGCCGAGGCGGCGCAGGCTAGCGAGAACACCGAGAATTAATCACGACCGACGGCGAGAGGCCCGTATGGCCGTTCAGCGAAGTGACGACGCCCGCCTCGACGACCGGGACCGAAGCGACTGGACGCTCCGCGACGAGGACGCCCGCGAGTACGTCCGGGGGGCCGTCGACGCGACGGTCGCCCTCGTCGAGTCGACGTACGGACCGGCAGGGATGGAGAAGCTCGTCGATACGACCGACCCGCAGAACCGGGCGGACCTGCGCCGGATCGACGACGCCGGACGGCTCTTCGACGCCATCGAGAACGGCGACGGGTTCGGTCACCCGGTCGCGGCGCTGTTCGTCGACGGCGTCGACGGGATGCGGAGTCGCCTGCACGATGGGACGACGGCGTCGGTCCTCATAGCAGGCGCGCTGATGGACGAGGGGTTCGACCTCGTCGAGCGGGGACTCGCACCCAGTGACGTCGTCGTCGGGTACGGCATCGCCCGCTCTCACGCCGGCGAGGTGCTCGACGGCCTCGCCCGCCCCGTCGACGCCGACGACGAGGCGATGCTCGCGAACGTCGCCGCGACGACGATGACGATGGCGCTCGACCGGGACGTGCGGCGGGATCTGTCCGAACGCGTCGCTGCGACCGTCCGCCGTCTCGGCGACGCGGGCGACGGCGACTGGATCAACACCGATCACGCGAAGGTGCTCGCGGCCCGTGGCGTCGCGACGACGACGTACGACGGACTGGTGTTGTCCCGTCCGGCGGATGCCGATCCGAACGGGCAGGGCGTCACCGCGCCGATCACGGACGCCACGGTGGCGGTCGTCGACCGGGAGATCGACTTCGAGGAGACCGCGAGCGTCCTCGACGGTGGCGAGGGTGTCCACCTCTCCTCGCCGCAGGCGGCGACCCGCTACCGGACCGAACTGGAGGCGCGGATCGACGCCGCGGCCGAGCGCCTCGTCGAGGCTGGCGTCGACGTGCTCGTCGCGCTGGAGAAACTCGACGCGTCGGTCGTCGCGTCGTTCGAGCGGGCGGGTCTTGCGGTCGTGGACAAGGCGACCTATCCTAAGGAGGACGTCTATCGGCTCGCGACGGCGACCGGGGGAACGGTCGTCTCGAACCTCGACGACCTGACGACGGACCACCTAGGACGGGCCGACCGGGTCGTGGAGCGGCAGGCCGACGGCGAGGTCTGGACCGTCTTCGAGGGCTGTCCGGGCTCCGTCGACACCATCGTCACCGGTGGAGCGACCGAGGCGGAGGTACAACGACGGGAGGCAGCGGTCACGGACGCGCTCGAAACGGCCGCTACGGCCGCCATCGACGGCCAAGTGTTGCCGGGAGCGGGCGCGCCGGCCGCGGCGGTCGCCGCCTCACTCCGTGAAGGCGCGACGACGGTGAGCGGCCGCGAGCAGCTCGCCGTCCGTGCCTTTGCCGACGCCCTCGAACGGCTCCCGGCCGTGCTCGCTCGCAACGCTGGCTACGATCCCGTCACCGCCGTGACCGACCTGCGGTCGGCACACGCATCCGGGCCGACGGCGACGGGCTTGAGCGCCGAAACAGGCGAGCGGATCGACGCGTGGACGGCCGGCATCGTCGAGCCGCGGCGGGTGTTTTCTCAGGCCATCGAGACGGCGGCTGCCATCGTCGAGCAACTGCTCACCATCGACGCGGTGCTATATCCGAACGTCGAACTGTACGGCTACACCCCGCGATCCGAACGCGAGTAGCCGTCCCGTCGTCGGTGTCCCCCGACGGTCGGCGGTCGCCGGACTCAGACCGCCTCGGTGTCGGTGTCGGCGTCGGACGCCTCGGGGGCGGGCTCTCGCTCCTCCTCGTCGCCGAGGTCGGTCGCGTCGAGTCGCTCGTCGATCCGTATCAGTTGGATCGCCGCCTCGGCGGCGGTCGTCAACACGGCGGCTTTCAGCGACGCGGATTCGACGACCGGCGACTCGCCGAGGATGTCGCCGGTGGTCCCCCCGAGGACGTCGATTCCGACCGCGTCCCGCCCCTCGGTGCGGGCGACGCGCAGTCGGACCTCCGCTCGCCCGGCGTCCACGCCGGCCGTGGCCGCGAGCGCCCGGGGGACGGCGAGCAGAGCGTTCCCGAACCCGTCGGCGGCGAGTTGGTGACGGCCGGCGAGCGATCTAGCCGCCCGGTCGACGGCCCGGGCGGCGGTCGCCTCGACGGCCCCGCCACCGGGAACGATCCGTTCGTCGCGGGTCGCCGCCGCCGTCGCCGCGATGGCCGCCTCGACCGAACGCTCGAAGGCACCGACCGTCCGCGGGTCGGGCGCCCGACAGAACAGGGTGTGGGTCGACTCGCCGGCCCCGGACGTGACGAACGTCATGTCTCGGCCGGCCTTGCGCCGGACGTCCACGTCGCCGGTGCCGAGCGTCGCCGCCGACACCTGATCGAGCGTCGGGACGACCGTCGCGCCGGTCGCCCGCGCCACCCGGTCGACCACGTCGGCGTCGACGCGGTTGATGCCGAGGACCCCCGCCGCGGCGAGTGCCGATTCGACGCGTTCGTTGATCGCTCGCTCGGTGACGACGACGCCACAGCCGGCGTCGACCGCCGCCTGTAACTGTTCGGCGAACGCCTCGGACTCGTGTTCGCGGAGCGCCTCGCGGTCCGCGAAGGAGTCGGCGTCGAGCGTGACGCGGCGGCTGACCCGGCCGAGTTGGCTCCCCGCGTGGGGGACGTCGACCGTCGAGGAAAGGACGGCGACTCCCGTCTCGCGTTTCGACCGAGGCATGGACTCGAGGACCGGTCCCCGCTGGATCACGACCCCCGGAACCAGATCAGTCTCGGCTGTCGCGCCGCCAGCCCGGGAGACGACTTGGATGCGGTCGCGAGCGTCGGGACCGGCCTCGGCGACAGCGTCGGCGACCTGCGCCGCGACGGATCGGCGAACCTGTGGGTTCCGGGTCGCCGTGAGGGTGGTCCGGGCGACGGCGGCCGGCCCGTACTCCGAGAGGGGACGGGCCGCGCCGTCGACGGCGTCGAGTGCGACGTCGAGGCCCTCGCGGAACCCCCGTTCGATCGCGGTCGGGTGGAGGCCGCGTTCGGCGAGGCGGTCTGCCTCGCGGAGGAGGGCACCGACCAGCGTCACGACAGTCCCGGTGCCGTCCCCATACACGTCGTGGAAGTCCGAGGCGGCCGTATCGAGGAGTGTGACCGCCGGGTCGGACACGTCGAGCCGGTCGAGTAGCGCTGCCGACGAGGCGGTTGCCGTCACGGTGCCGTCCCGCTGTATCAGCAGTTTGTTCGCCCCGAACGGACCGAGAGCGGTTTCGACGACGTCACAGACGGTGCGGACGCCGGAAACCAGCTCCTCGTTGACCATGCACGCCATCGTATCCCGTGGGATCAATAATGTGTCGTATCGGTCAGCCGGGCTATCCCCGACTTCGACGACGGGACACGTGAAGCTTTACCGCACGCCTGTCAACCGAGCGTCATGGAACAGTGGACTGACCTGACACAGCCCATCACGGAGGACGTCGCGACCCACCCACCCGGACATACGCTCCCGGAGTTCGAGGACGTCGCCACGTACGACGACGACGGCGTCAACATCACACGGCTCCACTTGGAGACACACTGTGGCACGCATATGGATGCCCCGACACACTTCTTCCCGGCCGCGGAGTACGACACCATCGACGCCGTCTCGCCGACGGAGATGCTTACCGAGGGCGTCGTCGTCGACTGCCGGGATGTCGACCGCGGAACGGCTATCTCCCGCGAGCGAATCGCGACCGCGGTAGAGTCGGTCCGGCTCGAACCCGGTGACTTCGTCGTTCTCGATACGGGAATGGACCCGACCGAGACGCCCCCCGAGGTGTATCTCCACGAGTACGCCTACCCTTCGACGGCGGCCGCGGAGTTTCTGCTCGACCGGGAGGTGTCGGTGGTCGCAACCGACGCACTCGGGGTGGACGCCCCCGGTGCGAGCATCGACGACCACGAGATCCACCGGCGTCTCCTCGGGAACGGCGTGCGCATCGTCGAGGGTGTCGCAAACCTCGGATCGCTCGACCCCGGGCGGTACGACGTCGTCTGCACGCCGCTCCCGTACGAGGGACGCGATGGGTCGCAGGTACGGTTGCTCGTTCGGGCACAGTGACGGCGTCCGTCGTCCGCGGTCGGCATGCCGCGGCCGACGCGGATCGGACAGCGTCGGAACCCGGCGGGTGAGCCGGGGTGATGGCTCACTTCACGATATCGATCTTGCGTCAGTCCATCGACATCGCGACGGCGATGATGACGACGAACCCGAGGACGATTTCCTGAACGAACGACTGGATGCCGACTAGGTTCATGCCGTTCGCGAGGACACCGATGACTCAGTCGTATTCGTTAGCTAATGTATCGGCTGGCTGTCGGTGGCAGCGGTGGGTCGGCGAAAGAGTTTATGAATGATGGGGAGGTGGTTGCTGTGTGATTCACTCAACATGGGGCGACTGGTTCATCCGCGAAGAGGTCGAGGGCGCCGTCCCCGACGAACTGACCCTGTGGTATCTCGGGTGTAACGGGTTCGTCCTCCGGAGCCCCGAGGCCACCGTCTACGTCGATCCGTACTTCGCCGACGGGGACCCGCCGAACCTCGTTCGTATGCTCCCCGTTCCGCTCGATCCGGCGGATGCGACCGAGTGTGACGCGGTGTTGGCGACCCACGAGCATATCGACCACATGCATCCGCCGTCCTACGGCCCGCTGGTCGAGAACTTGGGTGCCGACGTGTACGCGACCACGGCGTGTTACGAGGAGGCCGACTACGACGGCGCGATGCGGGTGCCGAGCGAGCGGAAACACGTCGTCGAACCCGGGCAGACGTTCACCGTCGGCGACCTCACGATCCACGCGGTAGCGACCAACGACCCGGACGCACTCGGCGAGGTCGGCTACGTGGTCGAACACGACTCGGGGACGTTCTTCCACGCCGGCGACAGCCGCCCTGCACCGGACGCCTTCGGGGCCGTCGCCGACTCGTTCGACGTCGATGTCGGCGCACTCGCGTTCGGCTCCGTCGGGACCGTCTACGACCCCGATACCGGCGCCGGCGAGCGGAACCGCTGGTATATGGACGAAAACCAAGTGATCGAGGCAGCCAACCAACTCGAACTCGACCGCCTCCTCCCGACACATTACGACATGTGGCGCGGACTCGGCGCCGATCCGAACGTCCTCACCCACCACGCCGCCTCGTTCACCTACCCGCGGGTGATCGAACACGCGGTCATCGGTGACCGCTTCAGCATCGCCGAACCCGGACCGAAACGGGCGCGGTGCCTACGGGAGTGAGTCCCGCGAGGCGACACGCCATCGTGTGATCGCGAGCCGGTCGGGGGAACCTGAGTGGTTAATTATTTATATTACTAACTGACAACGATAGTCGTATGTCATCCCGAGACACGAACGACGGGTCCAGTGGCGCAACCCTGGACACTGACGACGAGGAGACAACTCGGCGTGACTTCGTCAAGATCACGACGGGGGCGGCGAGCGCAGGTGCCATGGGCGCTCTCGCCGGTTGTGGTGGCGGCGGAGGCGGCGACGGGGGCGACGGTGGCGACGAGGGCGACGGCGGTGACGGGGGCGGTGGCGGCGACGGCGGCGACGGGGGCAGCGGTGACGACAGCGGCGGGAGCGAAACCGTCACCGTCGACTTCCTCTCCGCGAACGCCGTCGAGAACGGCGACATCCAGAGTCACTACCAGTCGTCGATGGAGGACTTCGCGTCCAAGAACGACGGCTACGAGGTCAACCTCCAGACCGCCTCGTACGGCGACGTTCAGCAGGCGCTGTCCTCGCGCGTCCAGAGCGGGAACCCGCCGGCGCTGGCCGAGTCCGGCGGCCTCGGCCTCCAGTTCTTCCGCAACGACCAGTTGGCCGACCACACCTCGTTCATGGAGGGGACCGACACCCTTCCCGACAACCTGACGAACGCCGGCCAACAGGTCTCAGAGTTCCGCGGCGACTACTGGTCGATGGGCGCCATGCGCAACACGAACAGCAACCTCGGCATCCGGCCCAAGACGTTCTCGCAGGCCGGCGTCGAGAACCCGATGGAGGATCTGGCGACGTGGAGTCAGTTCTACGAGACCCTCCAGACGATCGACGAGGAACAGGACATCATCGCCTACGAGGAGACGGGCGTTCCCGGCGACCTCGAATCGTACTGGGGCTACGCCCGCACGGCGTACACCGAGGGGACGGACCCGTGGATCCGGGGCGAGGGTTCCGACCCGACCGTCGTGATCAACAACGAGGAAATGGAAGAGGATCGACAGAAGACCGACGGGATGATCAAGGCGTGTATCAACCTCGCCGACGAGTTCAGCAGCGCGGAGGCCGCCTCCCGCGGCGACGAGGACATCCCGGCGCTGATGCTCAGCGGCCGCGTCGCCTCGTTCAACTACGCGCTGGCGACGGCGAACCGGTGGTACTCTGTCGACGAGAACGCCCAGATCGGCTGGAACGACGGCGAGGGCGACTTCATGCTGCTGCCCCACCCGCGACTGGACGAGGACTTCGGTAACGCCATCGGCATCGACGACCTCAGCGGCCACTCCGGCGAACACGGCGGCCACGTCTGGGGACTAGAGCAGTGTCACACCATCTTCAGCGAGGTGAACGACCAACAGCAGGAGGGTGCCTTCACGCTCGGTCGCTACCTGCTCGAGGACGACGACTTCGTCCTCCCCGCGTGGGGCGAGTACTACGAGGCGATCCCGGGGCTGGCGCCCAAACTCGACGCGTTGCGCGACGAGTACGACCTCCCGCAGAACTTCGAACAGTCGCTCACCAACCAAGTCGAATACGGCAGCCAGTACAGTAACACGGGCGGCCCGTGGGACGTCTGGCCGACCGACCCGGTCCGCTGGACCGACATCAACGAGACGATCAGCCAAGCCATCGCCGGTCAGCACGGCGTCCAAGAGACGCCCTCTATCGTTCGCGACCGGGTCCTCACGCGGCTCGAAGAGGAGAACAACTGAACGAATATCCCCGTCACGTCGGGCGATCGACACCCGTCGGCGGGCTGTGTGGCGACGAAGCGGACGGAAAACTTTATCACCCTATTATTGATGATTGAGACCATGGCACAGAGACAAGGACGCACCCGGGAGGAGATCCGTGAGCAGTACGGACTCGACGAGCGGACGCTCACGGATCGCCTCCGCGAGAACTGGACGGGGTACGTCTTCATCGTCCCCACGTTCGTCGCCTTCACGGCGCTGTTCTACTATCCGATGGTGCGCGGAATCATCATGACCTTTACCGACACTAGGCTGGGCGAACCCGGCCAGTTCATCGGCCTCGCGAACTACCAGTGGCTCGTGACGAACGACCTGTTCGTCTACGCCTTCGGGTGGTCTATCGCGTTCGTCGCGGGGACGACGTTCCTCCAGTTGGTGCTCGGACTGCTCGCCGCGCTACTGTTGAACGAACTCGGCGATGCCGCCAAAGACTGGATCGGGGCCCTGATCATGTCGCCGTACTTCGCCGCGCCGCTGGCTGGCGGTGTGATCTGGATGTGGTTTCTCGACAACAGCTTCGGCTTTATCGCCAAGGCCTTCGCCGTCTTCGGCGCCGACGCCCCAGCCTTCCTCTCGACGGGGATCTGGCCGTTCCTCTCGCTGATCGTCGCCCAGACGTGGCACGACTACGCGTACTCGGCGATTATCTACGCGGCCGCCATCGCGAGTATCCCGAAAGAGCAGTACGAGGCGGCGGCCCAATCCGGAGCCAATCGCCTCCAGCGGTTCCGTGACGTGACGCTGCCGCGACTCCTGATCCCGACCATCGTCATTCTCTCCTTGCGGACCGCTTGGAACATCGCCGAATTCTCCCAGCCGTTCGCACTGACGGGCGGCGGTCCGGGGACCAAGACGATGCTTCTCAGCATCCTCACGTACCGCGTCGCGTTCGTGAACAACAACTTCGCCCGCGCGTACACGGTGGGCATGGCGATGGTCCTGCTGTCGATGACCGCCGCCGTCATCTACGTGAAGGCGATCAGCGAAGAGGAGAACCTGTACGTCTAACCATGCTCAACGACA
>Ga0207813_100181_pt1 | contig 47076 bp, 48 predicted proteins | sample A23E3SouthBayCA_2_FD_187730 | JGI IMG/M metagenome (GOLD analysis project Ga0207813, IMG submission 187730) | Aerobic enrichment media microbial communities from Eden Landing Ponds, California, USA - A23 E3 (4) (SPAdes) | ecosystem: Environmental > Aquatic > Marine > Unclassified | place... | reverse complement strand
CCGGGCGTACTCCTGCACTTTCAGCCCGTCCGAGAGCGACGGAATCGTGGGCTGGAGCACGACTACCGTGCGGTCCGCGAGCACGAGCGGGAGGACTGCCGACTGCGACCCCAGCGCGGCCGCGGAGTCGAGCAGGAGCACGTCGGTGTCGGCCGCCAGTTCGGCGACGACCGCCCGCAGGCGCGTCGGATCGGCGTCCCGGAACGCCGCCAGCGAGGTGCCACAGGGGACCAGCGAGAGCCCGAACCGATCGTAAACGGCGTCCTCGACGGCCGCGTTCGAGTCGGCGAGTAGGAGATCCTGGAGCGTGGTGTCGGCGTCCGCGAGGCCGGTGTGGAAACAGAGGTTCGCCATCCCCGTGTCGGCGTCGACGACGGTCACGTCGTACTCGTCGGCGAGGGCCATCCCCAGCGCGAGCGTACTGGTGGTTTTCCCCACCCCGCCCTTGCCGCTCGCGACCGCCAGCGCTTCGACCATACGCTCGTTCACCCCGTTCCGAGGTTAAAAATTTCGCCCCAGTCCCAGGTTAGTTCCACCACGAAGCCAGTACGCGCCGCCAGTTTCCGTACGCGATGGCTTCCCGCTCCTCGCGATCGAACCCCCGCGCTTCGAGCCTCGCAAGCACGTCCCGGAGCCCCCGTACGTCACCGACTGCCTCGGGGATCGTCGCGCCGTCGAAGTCCGACCCGAGGCCGACGTGGTCGACGCCCATGCGGTCGGCGAAGTACTCGATGTGGTCCAACAGCGTCGACAACGACGCGTCGGCCCCCCGCTTCCCGTCCGGGCGGAGGTGGGCCGTCCCGAACGTACAGCCGACGATGCCGCCGCTGTCGGCGATCGCGTCGAGTTCGTCGTCGGTCAGGTTCCGGGACGACGGGGAGATAGCGTGGGCGCCGGCGTGTGAGACCACCAGCGGCGCGTCGACCGTCGCGTCGACGTCCCAGAAGCCGGCGGCGTTCAGATGCGCCAGATCGACGACGATTCCCAGTTCCTCGCAGGCTTCGACGAGGTCGAACCCCGCCTCGGTGAGCCCCGGCCCGATATCGGGGGTGGCGTCGTGTTCGAACGGGGCGCCGTGAGCGAACGCGTTCGGCCGCGACCAGACGAGGCCGAGCGATCGCAGCCCTGTTTGGTATAGTGAATTAAGGTTTATAAGATCCGGGCTGACGGCTGCTGCGCCCTCGATGTGGGGAACCGCTCCGACGGCGTCGCCGTCGAGACAGGCGTCGAGGTCGTCGATATCGGCGACGACGTGGAATCGATCGGTCGCCTCGGCCCAGCCCTGAAGCGTCGCGAACTGCTCGTCGACAACGCGCCGGGCGCGCTCGTGGTCGACCGCCGGCGGGAGCTCGTTCCAGTCGAGTTCGCCCTGATTGGGGACGAACATCGCGAAGATCCCCGCGGTGAGCCCAGTTTCCGCCGCGCGGGCGAGGTCGAGGTGGCCGTCGGGGTCGGCCGTCTCGCGCAGGAACTCACCACCAGCGCGATCGCTGGTGGCGGCCAGCAGCGTGTCGTTGTGACCGTCGATGATCGGAAGCACGAGTGCTCCCTTCGACCCCGTCGACTCGAAAGTTCCGGCGCGAAGCGCCACCCTTCAAGCCCGTCGCCGCCCGGGGTCCGGTATGAGCGAGACCGACGGTCTCTGCGTGGAGTCCTGCGAGCGCTGTCCGGCGCTGGTGGCGTCCAGGAGCCGCATCGTCAACGGCGTCGGCCCCGACGACGCCGATCTGCTGTTTCTGGGGGAGGCGCCCGGCCAGCAGGAGGACGAGGGCGGGGAGCCGTTCGTCGGCCGGTCCGGCGACGTGCTCGACGAGGCGCTGCGGGACGCCGGCCTCTCGCGTGCGGACGTGCGGATCACCAACTGCGTGCGCTGTCGGCCCCCGGACAATCGGGACCCGCACAAGGAGGAGCTCTCGAACTGTCGCGGGTATCTCGAGGCGGAGATCGCGGCGGTCGACCCGGATCTGGTTGTCACGCTGGGGAAAGTGCCGACGGAGCACCTGTTGGATCGCTCGGTCGCGGTAACGAAGGAAGCGGGTGAGGTGCACGACACCCGCGTCGGCGAGCGGTCCCAGCGCGTGCTGGTCTCGGTCCACCCCGCGGCGACGCTGTACGACGCCTCCCAGCGGGAGACGTTCACCGACGCGATCGCGCACGCGGCCGAACTGTCCGGGCTCGCGGACGCCGACGGTGGCCAGTCCCGGCTGGGCGACTACTGAGTCGAACTCTCACTCGGCGGCCTCGCTCGCGCGGTCGACGGCCTCGGGCCAGAACAGACAGATCAGTCCGAGGAGTGCGATCAGGACGGCGCCGCCGACGCCGCGTCCCGTGTTTTCAAACACGGTCAGCCCCAGCGCGAGCGTCCCGACTGCGACGGCCAGTGCCAACGCACCGAACGCCCGCGTCGGCACCGAAACGTAGCCCCGACCACCTGTCCGGCGCCGAGTAGGGCGAGCAGGGCCAGCGAGAGGACGACTTCGACATCGAGCGGCCCCGAACCAAACGCGCGGAGCGCGAGTGCCCCAGACACGGCGACGGCGACGGTCAGCAGTCCAGACGGACGTTCGTCCAGTCGCCGATCGAGCAGCCGGTAGCCGACGAGGAACCCGATCAGGCCGAGCAGCTCGAGCGCTGGTGGATCCATCGTCCCGAAGTTCCGCCACGGTGGGTTTGGGCCTTTCGCGACGCCGCGACAGAAAGTCACTTGAGCGACGGAACCGCAGGCTCGCGTATGGACACGCACGCCGATGTCGTCGTCGTCGACTACGGCCTCGGCAACCTCCGTAGCGTCACGAGGGGGCTCGAACGCGCGGGCGCATCGGTGACGATCACGGACGATCCCGACCGGTTCGACGACGCCGACGGCGTCGTGCTCCCGGGCGTCGGGGCGTTCCGCGAAGGGATGGAGAACGCAGACCCCTACCGCGACGCGCTCGAAGACGTGGCGGCCTCGGACACCCCGCTGTTCGGAATCTGCCTCGGCATGCAGATGCTGCTCGCCGAGAGCGAGGAGGCCGAACACGCTGGACAGGGCGCCGTCGAGGGGCTGGGGTTCGTCCCCGGTACGAACGTGCGCTTCCGGGGCGACCAGAAGGTGCCCCACATGGGCTGGAACGAACTCAACGTGGTCCGTGAGCACCCCCTCGTGACCGGCGTCGACGACGGCCGCGGCGGCTCCGTCGACGGCGAACACGCTTACTTCGTCCACTCCTACTACGCCGAACCGGCGGACGACCACGCGGTCGTCGCCGACACCGAGTACGGCGTCACGTTCCCCGCGGTCGTCGCCAACGACGACGGCACCGTGTTCGGCACGCAGTTCCACCCCGAGAAAAGCGGCGAGACCGGGCTGACCATCCTGAAGAACTTCGTCGACCTCTGCTGAAGCGCGCGATCGGTCCGGCATAGCTGATTCTGCCTCGTTGGTTGCTCTCTGCTGTGGTTCTGTCTGCTTTGGGATCCTTTGTGTTACCACTCAGCCGGCGACTCGCCGATGAGTAAATCAATTACCGCGATACAGAAACAGTTGCCCCACCGTCAGCGTCGCCGCTGCTGGCGAACGCTGTCGCTCGTCGATCGTGAGAACGGGTTGTCGCCTCGCAGCGACTGAGAACTGTTAGTTCCGGACGACGTTCGTCGCGCGCGGACCCTTGTCTGCCTGTTCGATCTCGAACTCTACTTCTTCACCCTCCTCCAGGTCGGGGCCGCCGACGTCTTCCATGTGGAAGAACACGTCGTCGTCCGCGTCCTCAGTCTCGATGAAACCGTAGCCGCCCGTGTCGTTGAAGAAATCAACCGTACCGTTTGCCATTGCAAACAAACGTACACCGCTTCCGGGCATAACCCTTCCGAGGGTCGTGGTACCACGGAGGTTCGTCGTTTGCTCCCGCCGCGTCCCCAGAACCGTTTTGCCGGTGCTGCCCGCAGGAGGCGTATGGACGCAGGGTTCGACGCCACCCTCCGGGCCGACGGTGTGGCGTTCGGGGAGCGCGACGCCGAACTGCTCCGGGCCGTCGACGACGCCGGATCGCTGAACGCGGCGGCGTCGACGTTGGGGCGTTCGTACTCCCGGGCACACGACCGGCTCACCGATCTGGAGGACGCTTTCGGTGCGCTGGTCGAGCGCCAGCGCGGCGGCAGCGGCGGCGGGGGGAGCGTGCTCACCGATCGCGCTCGCGATTTGCTGGCGGCGTTCGACCGTCTGCGCGTGGGCTACACCGCTATCGCCGAGACGACGGAGACAGTGCTCGCCGGTGACGTGCTCGACCGGCAGGGGGAGCTCGGGATCGTCGAGACGCCTGCGGGCGAGGTCCGGGCGCTGGTGCCGCCCGACGCCGACGCCGTCGAGGTGGTCCTGCGCGCCGACGCGGTGACGCTGCACGAGCCCGCGGACGCGCCAGCGGGCGGCGCGACGAGTGCGCGCAACCGCTTTTCGGGCACGGTCGTCGACGTCGAGCGCGGGGAGTCGATCTGTCGCGTGTCGATCGACGTGGGCGCCGACGCGCCGCTTTCGGCGCTCGTGACCGAGGAGAGCCGGGAGCGACTGGCGCTCGAACCCGGCCGAGAGGTGGTCGCGTCGTTCAAAGCGACGGCGACGAGAACGACACCGCGCTGACGGGCAAGCGTGGTGGTGTGGACGACACCGCGCTGACGGGCAAGCGTGGTAATACCGAAACCGAGGCCATCGAACTGGCCGACATCGTCGACCCGTAGCGGTTCCGACTTGCCGACGCGCTTTTCCCGAGCCCTCGCGAACGCCGTGGCATGCACGTGGTCACGCTGGGGCCGGCGGGGACGTACTCCCACCGCGCGGCGCAGTCGATCGCCGACGAGGGAGCAGTCAGTTTCCGGGAGTCGGTGACCGAGATCGTCGCGGCCGTCGCCGACGGCGAGTTCGACCGCGGCGTCGTCCCCATCGAGAACAGCATCGAGGGCTCGGTCGACGAGAGTCTCGACGCGCTGGCGGACCGCGAGGTGAGCGTCGTTCAGGAGATCGTCTCCCCGATCCGGCACGCGCTGCTCGCACAGGGGCCCGAGTTCGACACCGTCGCCTCCCACCCGCAAGCGCTGGCGCAGTGCCGGGAGTACCTGACCGAGAACTACCCCGCTGTCGCCCAGGAGGCGGTGGCGTCGACGGCCCGCGGGGTCGAGCGCGCTCGGAAGGACCCGTCAGTTGCAGCGATCGGGCACCCAGCGAACGCCGGCTCGTCGGAAGGGGGCGACGACACGCACTCGCTCCAGCGCATCGCCGAGAACATCCAGGACCGGGACTCGAACGCCACTCGCTTCCTGGTCGTCGCCCCCGAGAGCGAGCGCTCCGAGGCCGGCGGGAAGACCAGCCTCGTCGTCTACCCCGGCGCGAACTACCCCGGCCTCCTGCTCGAACTGCTGGAGGCGTTCGCGGACCGGGACATCAACCTCTCCCGGATCGAGTCCCGGCCGAGCGGCCGCCGCCTCGGCGACTACTGCTTCCACTTCGACATCGAGGCGGGACTGTACGAAGCCCGCACACAGGAGGCGCTCGCGGAGATCGAGGCGGTCTGTGTCGACGGCTGGGTCCGCCGACTCGGCTCCTACGACACCCACCACGTCGTCGAGTAGCGACCTGCCCGGCGGGAGCCGTTTTCGCTGGCGGCAATCCTTAACAGCGCTCGGTCCGTATTTTCAGACATGCCCAATCGACGCGACCCGTTCGAGGAGATCGAAGAACTGTTCGAACAGCTCAACTCCGGCTTCGCCGAGATGAGCCAGGAGTTCGACGCCGGCGGCGCCGGCGGCGGCATCCACGTCGACGTGGCCGACGCCGACGACGAGATCGTCGTCGTCGCCGACGTCCCCGGCTTCGATCCCGAGGAGATCGACGTGTCCGTCAGCGACCGACAGCTCCGGATCTCGGCCGAGCGCAGCACCGAGACCGAGTCGGAAGACGAGGAGACGCAGTACTACCGCCGCGAGCGCAGCCAGCGCGCGGTCAGCCGGACGGTGTCGCTGCCGACGGACGTGGACGAACACGAGGCCGCCGCGAGCTACGAGAACGGCGTGCTCACCGTCGAACTCCCCAAGTCGGGGGGCGACGACGGGATCGACATCGAAGTCAACTGATCGGCTCCGCGCGGTCGGGAACTTTTTTGTCCTACTCCCGCAGCCAGCGCTTGACCCCGAGGTCGACTCCCACCGAGAAGACGAAGAAAAGCGGCGGCACGAGCAGGTTGACGGTCCACTCGACCGACGATCCGGTGGCGTAGTCCCAGACGACGAGCACGACGAACACTGCCAGCGCGGTCAGCACCCGTCGACGCAGCGATTTGCCGGCGATCTCCATACCCGGGACTGGGGTCTCCGGCCGAAGAAGCTCCCGGTCTCAGCCCCGCAGTGTCTCGACCGGGCGCTCGTTGGCGGCTTTCCACGCCGGGTAGAGCCCGCTCAGCAGGCTCGCGACGACGGCGAAGACGAAGCCGAACAGGAGGTAGCGCATGCTGGCCCACTCGAACACCAGCGTCGGGTCATTGAACAGCACCTGGTTCAGTAGCAGCCCCACCCCGAGCGCGGCCACCGCACCGACGACGCCGCCGATCACCCCGAGGAAGCCCGCCTCGGTCAGAATCATCCGCAGCACCTCTCCGCGGCGGATCCCCACCGCGCGGAGCACGCCGATCTCTCCCCGGCGCTCGATGGTGCTCATCAACATCACGTTCAGGATGCTCACCGCGGCGACGACGAGCGAGATCGACCCGATCCCGATCAGTGCGAGGTTGAGCGTGTTGGTCAGGGAGTTGATACTCTCTTGGACGCTCGCAAGCGTCGTGACGCTCAGGATCTCCTCGCGACCGTTGACCTGTGTCTCGATCCGGTCGGCCACGACCTCCGCGGCCGCACCGTCCTCGGCGACGACGGTGACCGTCGAGTAGTACTCCTGCTCCGAGAGCGCCGACACCGGGAGCACGACCGACGCGCCCCCGCCGAACCCCTGCTGGGCTTCCAGGATCCCGCGGATACGGTAGAGCTGGCCGCCGTACTCGATGGGGTCGCCGAGCTCCAGCCCGAACTCGTCAGCGACGCTGGCGCTCACGAGTGCGCCCGAACGTAGCTGGTCGGGCACCTCACCAACCTGTGTGTCGTACAGCGCGCTGGCTTGGGTGACGCCAGTGACACTGACACGATCGCTCTCGCCCTCGGCGTCGATGGTCGTCACCCCCGTCTTCTGGGGGACGACGTCCGCGTCGGTCACCAGGCTGCGGATCTCACGGACCTGTGACTCGGTCAGGGCTCGCTCGGGGTTGTCCTCGCCGGCCGTGATCGTTACTTGGTTCGCCAGCCCGCCGAGCTCCTGGTTCGTGCTGTACTGGATCGAGGCGCCCGCCATGCCCAGAGAGGCGATGGCGACGACGCCGATCACGATCCCCAGCGCCGCGAGTGCGGTCCGCGCACGGTTCCGGCCGAGGTTGCGCCACGCCATCAACGCGCTCGGGAACCGCCAGAGCCACTCCTCGATACTCACTCCTGGATCACCCCGTCGACGAGGTTGACCACCCGGTCGGAGTACTCCATCAGCTGCTCGTCGTGGGTGACACAGACGATGGCGATGTTCTCCTCCTCCTTCAGCCGCGTCAGTTCGTCGAGGATCGTTCGGCCGGTGTCTTGGTCGAGGTTGCCCGTCGGCTCGTCGGCCAGCACGATGTCGGGCTCGTTGACCAGCGCTCGCGCGATCGCGACGCGCTGTTGCTGGCCACCCGAGAGCTGTCTGGGCGTGTGGTCGAGCCGGTTGCCCAGCCCGACGCGTTCGAGCAGGTCGATCGCGCGCTCGTGGCGGTCGACGCTGGTGTCCCACATCGACGGCAGTTCGACGTTCTCGACCGCGGTCAGCATTGGCAGCAGGTGGAAGTCCTGGAACACGAAGCCGATACCGTTGCGCCGCTCTTCGGTGAGTTCGTCCTCGCTGAACTCCGTCACGTCCTTCCCTTCGAGGCGCACCGTCCCCGATGTGGGGCTGTCGAGCAGGCCGATCATGTTGAGCATCGTCGACTTCCCCGACCCCGAGGGGCCGATGATGGTCACCATCTCGCCGCGGTCGGCGTGGAAGTCGACGCCTTTCAGCGCGTCGACGGTCTCCTCGCCGCTCTGGTAGCGCTTGAGGACGTCGACGAGTTCGATGACGTGCCTCGCTTCGGTTCCGGCCATCGGATCAGTCCCCGAATCGGCTGCGGACACCCGCGAGCGCCGCGATCAGCGCCAGCGCCAGCCCGACCGTCACGAGCGAGAAGCCCGGGCTGTTGGAACTGCTCTGGCCGTCCGACGAGGCGCCGCTGTCGCGCACGTCGACGTCGACGACCCGCGAGAGTCGCTCACCGTCGACGGTGTATTCGATGCGGATCGGGACCTCGGTCACCGACGACGAGACGTTCGCGCTGAGCTGGAACGTGGAGAACTCGCTCGACTCGACCGAGCCGACGAAGTACTGCTTGTTGGGGTTGACCGGCGTGACGCCGTCGGTCGGAACGACGCTCAGTACGACCGAACTGGCGTCCGCGCTGCCGACGTTCGCCGCGTCGCCCTCGATGGTCACCACGCCGCCGCTCCGGCTGGTGTCGATCCCCGTGACGGTCACGTTCGTGGCCGGTGCGGGGGAGTACGAGAGCGTCGTTCGAGTGGTCTCCTGCTGGCCGGCCGCGGTGTACGCCGCGACGACGGTCACCTCGCCGGCCTGGATTTCGCTGCCGTCGAGCGTGCCGACGCGGTTCTCGCCGGCGGGCACGTCCGCGAGTTGGATTCTGGTGACGGTCTCGCCGTCGACCACCGCGCGGAGCTGCACGTCACGGAGTTCGACGTTGCCGAACTCCGCGAGCGTCGCCCGGATCGCCGGCGAGCCGTTCGCGGTCGTCACGGTGGCCGTCAACTGCGAGTCCAGGTTCGCCGGATCCACGTCGGCGGTGACGTTGCGGGTCACCGTTCGCGTGACACCCTCGCTGGTCTTGTACGTCAGCGTCGCCGTCAGCTCCCGGTTCCCGGCCTCGTCGAACGTCGTGGCGAACGTGTGGGTCGTCTGCGTCCCCGGCTGGATCGACGCGGAGACGCGCTCGCTGTTCTCCACGTCGGCCTGTCCGGTCAGTTCCAGACGGACGTTCGAGAGCGCGGCGTCGTCGCCGTTGGAGACGGTCACTTCGACCTGGCTCTCCTGGCCGACGACGGCGTCGAGCCCCGCAAAGGAGACCACGGCCTCGTCAGGCTCCTGGACGTCGACGTACAGCGGGTAGCTCACGCGGTGGTAGTCGCCGTCGTTGTCGCGCATAACCGCGTTGACGACGAGGCGCGTCTCCCCCGGCTCGTCGATCGAGACCGTCAGCGGGATCGATCGCGTGTCGCCGCTGGCGATCGACCCCACGTCCTCGATCCGCGCGAGGTCCTTGCCGCTCCCGGCTTCCCGGACGTAGATGTCGGTTACTTCGACCGGGCCGTCGCTCGTGTCGAGGTTCGACAGCGTCGTCGTGAGAGTGAACGACTCGCCGGGTGCGGGTTGTTCGACGGAGCGCTCCACGCCGTCGATAGCCACGTCGGTGTTCGCCGCGGCGGCGGGGACCGCGACGCCGGCAACGACCGAGAGGACGACTATCGCCGCGACGCCCAGTGTTCGGCGGCTCACGCCCCACCTCGGTCCGTTCGTGTCCGGCCGTCGGTATCGGCGTCGACGGTCGGTTCACTCGTGGTTACTGACATACCATACACTCCCGTTGACGCGAGCATATGCCTTTCGGAAGGAATATTACAACAAACCTGTAAGCGTCGTTCGAACAGATGTATCACGCCACCTGTCCCGACCGACTGCGCCCGGGAGCGAACCGCTGGATGGACCCGAGGACAGATGGGTAGCGGCGACGACGCCGAGGCGTTCGACGCGATGGGGCGACTCGGCTTCGGCACGAACGAGGCGGAGGTACTCGTGACGCTGCACGAACTCGGCACCGCGACGGCCCGTGAGGTGAGCCAGGCCGCCGACGTGTCCAGGCCGCAGGTGTACAGCGCAGTCGAATCCCTCGAAGGCCGCGGGCTGGTCAACGTCCAGCACGCCAGCCCCCAAGAGTTTCAGCCGGTAACCGTTGACGAGACCGCGGCGCTGCTGACGAGACGATTCGAGCGGGACATCGAACGGGTCGCCGACCGGCTTCGCACGGCCCAGCGGCGGCGCCAGGAGCCGACCGAGGAGCGAGAGGTGATCTGGACCGTCCGCGGGCAGGAGGCCGTAACCGAACGCGTCACGAAGCTGATCGGGGATGCCGACGACCGCGTCGTGCTCGGCATCGAGCACCCCGACCTCATCACGCCGGGGATTCGGGAAGCGCTCGTGGAACGAGCCGCCGCAGGTGTCGACGTGACCGTCGGCAGCACGCTCGCGGCGGTTCGCGAACAGGTCGCCGACGCCGACGGGGTTTCGGTGCTCGCCCCGGGCGCCCACGACGACGCCAACCACACCGGCCGGATGCTGCTGATCGACGACGACACCGTACTCCACAGTGTGCTCGGCGAGGAGGAGCTTCCGGGGGTGACCCGGGAGACGGCGTACTGGAGCTCCGGCTCCGGCTTCGCGGCGACGCTCGTCACGATGATGGAGCGGATGCTGCGAACCCAGACCGCGTAGCCGGCTCGACCTCACCGGTACCGTTTTGCCACTTTTCGCCCAAGCCGCGGCCGTGCCGCCCCGAGCCACCCAGCGCGTCGTCGCCGCGCTCTTCGGAGCGACGGCCGTCTGGCGCGCCCTCTCCGGTGTCGCGGCCGTGGTGCGATGGCTCTGGATCGGGGAGATCGTGGGCAACGGGTCGATGGGGCTCCTGTTGGTCTCGGTCGTCGTCGGCCCCGTGGTCGGCGCCGGCGCCGGCGACGCGGCGCTCCGCCGGGGGTTCTGGTCGCGGAGTCGCGCCGCGCACCGTCGCCGAGCCGTCGCCGTCGGGGCGTTGCTGGCGCTGCCGTTTCTGGTGACGGAGGCGGTGGGCTGGCTGCTCGGCAACGGCCCCGCGTCGCTGCCGCTGTATGGCGCCGTGACGCTGTCGGTGACGACGCTCGTCCTCCTGGCGGTGTTCGGCTCAGGCCGTGACCAGTGAGACGACGGCGGCGGCGGCGCCGATGGCGAGGACGGGGACGGCGGCACCGAGCGTGAGATCGACCGCGAGTGCGCCCAGCGTGACCGGAACCATCGCGAGGAGACAGAGGAGGCCGAGTGCGAACGCCAGCAGGGAGATATCGTCGCGGACCGTCGAGTGGGTGCCGCCGGCGTTGGCCATTCGTGTCCGAGAGAGGGAGGGTTCTGTGCAAAAACGCTTCGGTCACGAAACAGCCGTGTGATCGACCAGCACGCCACTCGACGGGCGATCCGCGGCGACCACCTCGCTGCCGGCCGCGGCAGTCAGAACTGATGGGTATTTTTACCGCCGGACCGGCACTCTCGGGTATGGACTACGACCCGCAGGCGATCGAGGAGCGCTGGCGGCAGCGCTGGCGGGAGGAGGGGCGGTACGAGGCCGACCCCGCCCCCGAAGAGGAGGGGGACAGCGAGGGACAGAGTCCCTCTGGCAGCCGGACGCAGTCCGGCGACGACGCCACCTTCGTCACCGTGCCCTACCCGTACCCCAGCGGCGGGATGCACATCGGTCACGCCCGGACGTACACGGTTCCGGACGCCTACGCACGCTACCGGCGTCAACAGGGCGACAACGTGCTGTTCCCGATGGCGTGGCACGTCACCGGCACGCCGATCATCGGCGCCGTCGAGCGCCTGAAGAAAGGCGAGGAGGAGCAGCTTTCGGTGCTGCAGGACACGTACAACGTCCCCGAGGAGGACCTGAGCGACCTGGAGACGCCGATGGGGTTTGCGGAGTACTTCATCGAGGAGCACTACAAGAAGGGGATGAAGTCCCTGGGCCTCTCGATCGACTGGCGCCGGGAGTTCACCACCAACGACGACCGCTACTCGAAGTTCATCGAGTGGCAGTACCAGACGCTGAAAGAGAAGGGGCTGGTCGAGAAGGGGCTCCACCCGGTGAACTACTGCACCGACGAGGAGCAGCCCGTCACCACGCACGACCTGCTCGAGGGTGAGGACGCGGAGTTCCAGGAGTACACGCTGGTCCGGTTCCGCGGCGACTCGCCGGAGAACGGTGACGCCGTCTTCCCGATGGCGACGCTGCGCCCCGAGACGGTACGGGGCGTCACGAACGCCTACGTCGATCCCGAGGCGACGTACGTCCGCGCGACCGTCGACGGCGAGCCGTGGGTGATCTCCGCAGACGCCGCCGAGAAGTTCGACCTGCAGGACCGCGAGGTCGAGGTCGAGAGCGAGTTCACCGGCGCGGAGATCGTCGGCACGAGCGTCGAGAACCCGATCACGGGCGAGGCCGTGCAGATCCTGCCCGCCGGCTTCGTCGACGCCGACAACGCGACGGGCGTCGTGATGTCCGTGCCGGCGCACTCGCCGGACGACTACGTCGCGCTGCAGGAGCTGCAAGCCCGCGCGGACAACCTGCGGGAGTACGGGATCGATCCCGACGCCGTCCGGGCCATCGAGCCGATCCCGATCCTCTCGATCGAGGGGTACGGCGAGGTTCCCGCGAAGTCCGCCGTCGAGGAGCGTGGCATCACCGCCAGCGACGACCCCGAACTGGAAGAGGCCACGAACGACCTGTACAACGCGGAGTTCCACTCCGGCGTCCTGAACGACGAGTACGGCGAGTTCGCGGGCGAGGTCGTCGAGGACGTGCGCGACCGCTTCCGCGAGCACCACGCCGGCGACGCCTTCGACACGATGCAGGAGTTCTCGGAGGAGGTCGTCTGCCGCTGCGGCGGCGACGTGGAGGTCGCTTACCAGGACACCTGGTTCCTGCGCTACAACGACGAGGACTGGCGCGAGAAGACCCGCCGGGCGATCGCGCAGTTGGACGCGATCCCGGAGAACACCCGCGGCGAGTACGAGCACACCGTCGGCTGGCTGGAGGAGTGGCCCTGCATCCGGAACTACGGGCTGGGCACGCGCCTGCCGTGGGACGACGAGTTCGTCATCGAACCGCTGTCGGACTCGACGCTGTACATGTCCTACTACACGGTCGCCCCGCACATCCAAGATGTGCCCGTCGAGGATCTCGATCCCGAGTTCTTCGATGCGATGTTCTACGGCGCTGACGCCGTCGACGAGCCAGACGAGCGCGCGCTGGAACTGGGCGAGGAGTGGGACTACTGGTACCCCGTCGACTACCGGTTCTCGGGCAACGACCTGATCACGAACCACTTGACGTTCTACCTCTATCACCACGCCGAGTTCTTCCCCGAGCCGAAGTGGCCCGAAGGGATCGTCGTGATGGGGATGGGGCTGCTGGAGGGCCAGAAGATGTCCTCCTCGAAGGGCCACGTCGTGCTCCCCGGCGAAGCCATCTCGGAGTTCGGCGCCGACACCGTCCGGTTCTTCCTCCTGAACGCCTCCGAGCCCTGGCAGGACTACGACTGGCGCGAGGACGCCGTCGAGAGCACCCACGACCAGCTCCGGCGATTCTACAACCGCGGGCAGGAGCTGATCGAGGGGCCGGAGGGTGACCGCGACGCCGTCACGGATGTGGACCGCTGGCTGCTGTCGAAGCTCCAGACCACGATCGAGACGGCCACCGAGGCGATGGAACGCTCCGAGACCCGAACGGCCACCCAGGCCGCGTTCTACGGCTTCGACGAGCACCTGAAGTGGTACCGTCGCCGTGCGGATCTCGACCGGCCGGGCGCCCGCTGGACGCTCCGCCACGTGCTGGAGATCCGCCTGCGCCTGCTGGCGCCGTTCACGCCGTTCATGGCGAACGAACTCCACGAGGCGCTGACGGGCACGCCCGCCGAGGACGCGCCGTGGCCCACGGTCGACGACGACCTGCGCGCCCCCGATCTGGAACTGCAGGAGGAGCGCGTGCAGGCGCTGGTCGACGACATCAACGAGGTCGCCGACGTGACCGACACAGACCCCGAGACGATCCGCATCTACGCCGCCGCCGACTGGAAGCGGCAGGTGTTCGACGCGGTCCGCGAGGTCGGCGCCGACGTGGGCGCGGTGATGAGCGAGGTGATGAGCGACCCGGACCTGCGCGAGCGGGGTAACGAGGTCAACGAGGTCGCCCAGGACGCCGTCGAGTTCGCGCGGGACTACGACGAGGAGGAGCTGGCGGACCTGCTCGAGATGGACGAGGAGGCGGCGTACGAGAACGCGGCGGCGTTCCTCGAACGCGAGTTCGGCGCCGATGTTGAGGTGTACGCCGAGGACGACGACGACGTGGTCGACCCTGCGGACCGGGCCGACAGCGCGATCCCGTTCCGGCCGGCGATCCACCTCGAGTAGGACCACGACCTTTTTCGCCGACTACTCCTGTGGCCGTCGGTCAGCCTTGCTCGCTGTCTCGCAAAAAGGACGATCGAGCGCCGGCCGTACCCACTTCGACGGGGGTGGCCGCAAAAACCAGTCAGGAACCGAACGTCGAACGCGCGACCGGCCGTCTCAGGCCAGGCCGAGCAGGTCGAAGTTCGTCCCGTTGTCGCGCTCGTTCGCGTGCTCGTACACGACGTGGGCCGCGGCCACGTCCTGGATCGCCAGCCCCGTCGAGTCGAAGACGGTGACGCCGTCGTCGTCGGTCCGGCCGGCTCTGTCGCCGACGACGATCTCGCCGATCTCGCCGTAGAGGTCGTCGTCGCCGAGCACGCCGTTTGCCCACGGGACGTTGATTTCGCCGGAGTGGGTACACTGGGCGTAGTCATCGATCACCAGTTTCGCGGCCTGCAGCACGTCGTCGCTGATCTCGTGTTTCCCTTCCGCGTCGGCGCCCATCGCGTTGATGTGGGTGTGCTCGCCCACGTCCTCGGGGCCGAGGATGGGGCTGCGGACCGGGGTCACCGTCGAGAGCACGTCGCAGTGGCCGGCGTCGCTGGGGGTGCCCGAGCGCACGGTGAAGCGGTCCTCGAACGCCTCGACGAACTCGTTCACGCGGGCCTCGTCGAGGTCCGAGACGACGACCTCCTCGATGTCGCGGATCTCCGAGATGGCTTCCAGCTGGGTGTACGCCTGCACGCCGGCGCCGACGATCCCCATCGAGCTGGCGTCGTCGACGGCGAGGTGGTCGGTGGCGACGGCGGCGGCGGCGCCGGTGCGCTGCATCGTGAGCTCCGTGCCGTCCATGATCGACAGCGGGAACGCGTTCTCGGGCTCGGAGTAGATCATCGTCCCCATCACTGTCGGCAGGTCGAACTGCTCCTCGTTGTCGGTGTGGACGTTGACCCACTTGATCCCGGCCGCGTCCCACTCGCCCGTGTCGAGGTAGGCGGGCATCGACCGGAAGTCACCGCTGTACTTCGGCAGGTCGATGTAGGACTTGGCGGGCATCTTGGCGTTCCCGTTCTCGTAGGCCGCGAAGGCCTGTTCGATGGCGGGGATCAGCTCCGCCATCGACGTGTTGTGGTGAACGTCCTCGCTGTTGAGAAGCAGCGTCTCCATGACCCCCAGTTCCGAAGGCGTGGCCTTAATTCTGTCAGTATCGTCGTCAGCCCTCACTGGCACCGGTCTCGGACCCGGAGCCGGACCGGTTCGGCGGGCCGGGCGTTCGCGCTGGCGACGAGCGAAAGCGACTCGGTCACGGCGTCGAACGCCAGTCGGTCGAGCAGCGTCGCCACCGCGAGGCGGAGCTCCAGGCGGGCAAAGCGCATGCCGATACAGTGGCGGGGGCCGCCACCGAACGGGAAGTACGCGTACTCCGGCCGGTCGCTCCCCTCGTCGAGCCAGCGCTCGGGGCGGAACGAGTCCGGGGCGTCCCACCAGCGCTCGTCGCGGTGAACCGCACACTGTGGGAGCGAGATCACCGAGCCCTCCGGCACCCGGTACCCCCGGAGCGTCACGTCCTCGGTCGGTTCTCGGAAGAAGGTGTACACCGGGGGGTAGAGCCGCAGCGCCTCGTCGACGACGGCGTCGAGCAACGGTAGCGACCGGAGCGTCTCCGGTGTCGGGTCCTCGCCCTCGAGAACCTCGTCGAGCTGTGCCTGGAGCCGTTGCTGGGTGTCGGGGTGCTGTGCGAGCAGGTAGAGCGTGTACGTTAGCCCGAGCGCGGTCGTCTCGTGGCCGGCGAACAGGAACGTGACCACGTTGCCCCGGAGGGTCTCGTCGTCGAACGCGCCGGCGTCTGCGGCCGAGACGAGCATCGAGAGCAGGTCCTCGCGCTCGGGCCCGCCACCGGCCCGACGCTCCGCGACCAACCGGTCGACCAGGTCGTGAAGTTCGTCCAGCGACCGCCGGTACCGCCGGTTGGCCGGCGTCGGCAGCCACTCGGGGAGGTACGAGCCGAGGCGGGCGGTGTCGTAGCGTTCCGTGATGGCGGCGGCGGCCCGCCTGACGGTCTCGCGCTCGGCGTCGGCGTCGATGCCGAGCAGCGTCGCGGCCAGCACGCGGAGCGTGAGCGTCGAGGCCGCCTCGTCGATCGCGACCACGTCCCCGTCCGCCCAGCCGTCGGCAACCGTGCGGGCGTGGTCGACGACCGAGTCGCCGTATCGCTCGACCTGCTTGCGGAAGAACGCGGGCTGCATCGCCTGGCGTTGGGTCTCCCACGCCTCCCCCTCGGCGAGGAAGAGCCCGTCGCCCAGCAGGCTCCCGAGCTGGTCGGCCGGCATCTCACCCTTGCAGTAGCGACCGTGGTCGTCGACGAGCACCTCGCGGATCGCGTCCGGGTGGGTGACGGCGTAGCCCTCGGTCCCGAACACCCGGTAGCGGGCAACATCCCCGTGGCCCGCCAGCGACTGGTAGAACGCGAACGCGTCGTCGGCGAGGTCGAGGACGTTCCCCAGCACCGGGTAGCCGTCCGGCCCCGGCGGGGTGGCTGGCTCCTGTTGCCCGGTCGCGCCGATACGTTCCGAAGCGGACGCTCGACTGCCGTTCTCGGCCATGCTCGATGGTTGGGTGGCGACACGGGTCCGCGTTGACACGGATACGTTCGTGTTTTTAAGTATGGGGGCGGAGGAGCCGCCATGCGATACGTCACGATCGACGTGTGGTTCCCGCCGGAGCTGCGCCACCCGATGCACGCGTTCCTCGATGAGGGCGAGGGGCGACGTACCGAGATGCTCTCGTGGAACCTCACCGACCCGGAGACGTTCGTCGTGCTGTTTCGGGTCCGTGCACCCCAAGACCAGTACCTCGACAGGCTCGCGGCGGTCGATGGCGTTATCGACCACGCCGTCGCGACGCTGGACGACGGCTCGTTCTACCTCTCGATAACCGAGCGGTCCCGCGAAGCCGACCGGGCGTTCCGCACGGCGTTCGCGGAGACGGACCTGCTCGCGGTGCCGCCGCTGGTCTACCGGTCCGAGGGTCGTCTTTCGTTGGGGGTGGTCGGGCCGCCGGCCGAACTCAGCGATGCGCTCGAGTCGCTCCCGGCGGCCGTCGACTACGAGGTGAGCCGGGTCGGTGAGTACCGGGGCGGCCCCCGTACCGCCGGCGCCGACCTGACCGACCGGCAGCGTGAGGCGGTTCGGGTCGCGACCGAGGCCGGCTACTACGCCGTGCCGCGGACCGCCAGCGTTGACGACGTGGCCGCGGCGCTCGACTGTGCGACAAGCACGGCCTCCACGCATCTGCGGAAGGCCGAGTCGAAACTGATGGCTGCGTACCTCGACGCCTGAGAAACGGGCTGGCGAGCGCGGTCAGTCCTCGAACCCGCCGACGGCGAGCGCGTCGTCGACGCCGGCGTCGTCGTGGATCACCGCCGACACCGCGGCCGCGATGCTCTCGGGCCGCTCGTGCTGGAAGATGCTTCGCCCCATCGAGACGCCCGAGGCGCCGGCGTCCATCGCGCCGCGGACCATCTCGACGGTCTGGCGGTTCGTCCCCTTGCTCCCGCCGGCGATGAGCACGGGGAGTTCGGTCGACTCGACGACGTGCTCGAAGGAGTCGGCGTCGCCGGAGTAGCCCGTCTTCACCAGATCCGCGCCCAGTTCCTCGCCCAGCCGAACGGCGTGGCCCAGCGACTCGGGATCGGTGCTGTCGACGCCCTCGCCGCGGGCGTAGGTCATCGCCAGCACGGGCATCCCGAACTCGCGCGCCTGTTTGGTGACCTCGGCCAACTGCTCGATCTGTGTGGGTTCGTACTTGCTGCCGACGTTGAGGTGGAGCGAAACGGCGTCGGCGCCGGCCTGGACCGCCTCTTGCACGGTCCCCGTCACGCGCTTGTCGTCCTCGTCGGGGCCGATAGTGGTCGAGGCGTTGAGGTGGACCACGTAGCCCGCGCCGTTCTTGTTCGGGTGGACGCGAGGGGCGATCCCTTTCTGGGTCAACACGGCGTCGGCGCCGCCGCGGGTGACGGCGTCGATGGTCGATTCGATGTCTGCCAGCCCCTGGACGGCGCCCATGGTGATGCCGTGGTCCATCGGCACCATCAGGACGTTGCCGTCCGTCGAGAGGCGATCGAGTCGTGCGGCTCTGCCGGCGTCAGTGGGTGTGAGTCGTGTCATGGTGAGCGAGGTTCGTCGGTGGTGTGCTACTCTGTGGCAACCAGGGGCTTGAGCGTTGCGCTCCGTCGTTCCCTATTGCCCTTCCGCTTCCGGCGATTCACGGGCCCCGCGGCGGGCACCCTCCTTCAGTTCGCGGGCTTTCTCCCGCAGGTCGTCGGCCACGTCGGCCGTGGGTCGGTCGTGCTCGACGCCGTCGGCGACAATGTCGACCAGCGCGGAGCCGACGATGATGCCGTCGGCGCCCGCCGAGACGACGCGGGCGGCGTGGTCGCCCGTCGAGATGCCGAAGCCGACCGCCTTGGGCACGTCCCAGTCGGCGATCCGGGCGAGGCTCTCGGCGGTCTGGTCGGACACGTCGGTCTGGGCGCCCGTGACGCCCATGCGGGCCTGCACGTACACGTAGCCCGAGACCTGCTCGCGGATGGTGTCGAGGCGGCTCTCGGTCGTCGTCGGCGCGACGATGAACACGAGGTCGAGGCCGAACTCGTCGCAGGCCTCGCGGAGGGCGTCGGCCTCCTCCGCGGGGAGGTCCGGAACGACGAAGCCGTCGATGCCGACCTCCGCGGCGCGTTCGACGAACGGGCGCGGGCCGGGCGCGGTGTAGTCGCCCTCGCCCGCGGCGGTGCCGGAGTCGGCGCCGTAGCGGAAGATGAGGTTGTAGTACGTCATACAGACCAGCGGCACGTCCACGTCGAGGTCGTCGACGAACTCGAAGTACGCCTCGGGGGTGATACCGCCCGAGAGCGACCGCACGACCGCCTTCTGGATCGTCGGCCCCTCCGCGATCGGCTCGGAGAACGGCAGGCCGAGTTCGACGCAGTCGGCGCCGCCCTCGACGAGGGCTTCGACGTACTGTTTCGAGGCCGCGAGGTCCGGATCCCCGACCGCGAGGTAGGGGATGAACGCCGGATCGTCGGCGTCGAACGCCGCCGGCAGCCGGCTCATAGCCCCCCCGCGAACTCGCTCATGTCCGGCGCGTTCGGGATATCGCGCTTGTCGGTCTCTTCGATGACGGTTTCGAGGTCCTTGTCGCCCCGGCCGGAGAGATTGACGACGATGCGGTCGCCGAGGTCGTCGTCGGCCACCTCGTCGGGGTCGGCGCCGGGACCGAGCTGCTCCTCCAGGTACGCCAGCGCGTGGGAGCTCTCCAGTGCCGGGATGATCCCTTCCTCTTGGGAGAGCCGGTGGAACGCCTCCAGCGCCGCGTCGTCGTCGACGTTGACCGCCGAGACGCGATCCTCGTCGACGAGGTAGGCCAGCTCCGGCCCGACGCCGGCGTAGTCCAGTCCCGCCGAGACGGAGTGGGACTCGACAATCTGACCCCACTCGTCCTGCAGCACCTTCGTCCGGGCGCCGTGAAGCACCCCCTTGCCGCCGGTCGAGAGCGAGGCGGAGTTGGGGGCGACGCCCTCCTCCTCATCGACGGCGAGCGAGGAGCCGCCGGCCTCGACGGCCAGCAGGCTCACGTCCGTGTCGTCGACGAACCGGGCGAACGCGCCCATGGTGTTCGAGCCGCCGCCGGCGCAGGCGACGACCGAGTCCGGCAGCGTGCCGAACTGCTCTTTCGACTGCTCCCGGGCTTCCTCGCTGATGACCGACTGGAACTCCCGGACCATCTCCGGGAACGGCGCCGGGCCGACGATGCTGCCGACGACGTAGTGGGTGTCGTCGACGTTGGTCGCCCAGTCCCGCATCGTCTCGCTGATGGCCTCCTTCAGGGTGCCCCGGCCCGCGGTGACGGGGTTGAGCTCGGCGCCGTTGATCCGCATCCGGAACACGTTGGGGCGCTGGCGCCCGATGTCGGTCTCGCCCATGTAGATCTCACAGGGCATGTCGAGGTGGGCCGCCGCCATCGCCGTCGCGGTGCCGTGCTGGCCCGCGCCGGTCTCGGCGACGATGCGCTCTTTCCCCATGTACTTCGCCAGTAGCACCTGGCCCAGCGCGTTGTTGAGCTTGTGCGCGCCGCCGTGGAGCAGGTCCTCACGCTTGAGGTAGATCTCGCGACCGTAGCGCTCCGAAAGGTGGTCGGCGTGTTGCAGGGGCGTCGACCGCCCGCCGAACTGGCGCAGGCGCTCCCGGAACTCGTCCATAAAGCCGTCCTCGTTTTCCAGCACGTAGCGCTCGTAGGCGTCCCGCAGCTCCTCGATGGCGGGCATCAGCGCCTCGGGCACGTACTGGCCCCCGTACTCCCCGAACTTCCCGTCGGTAGCTGAATCAGAACTCATGCGTTGACGAACTGTGTCGTGTTCTCACGTGGGTCGCCGTCCATGATAGCGGTGCCGATGAGCAGGCCGTCTGCGCCCGCCTCGCGCATCCACCGCGCGTCCGCCGGCGTCGAGATGCCGGACTCGGCGAGCAGCGTCGCGTCCTCCGGCACGGCGGGCGCGACCGCCTCGAACGTGCCGAGATCGACCTCCAACTCGGTCAGATCGCGGTTGTTGACGCCGATGATGTCGGCGCCGGCGTCGACCGCCCGCCCGACCTCCGCCTCGCTGTGGACCTCGACGAGCACCTGCATCCCGCGGTCGCGAGCGGCCTCGACCATCGCCGCGAGGTCGTCCCCCAGGAAGCGGGCGATCAGTAGCACCACGTCCGCCGCGACCGCGTCGAGTTGGGCCTCCGTCAGGAGGAAATCCTTGCGCAGGACGGGGACGTCGACGGCCTCGCGGACGCGCCGGTAGTTCTCGACCGACCCGCCGAAATGCTCGGGTTCGGTCAGCACCGAGAGCGCGGCGGCGCCGCCGGCGACCATCTCCTCGGCTAGTTCGACCGGATCGCGCTCGGTCTCGCCGGCGGTGGTCGGACTCGTCGGCTTCACTTCGGCCACGACGGGCGTCCGGCCGTCGGCCTCGGCGGCTCCGAAGGCCGCCGGGAGCGACCGGACATCGTCGACGGCGACGCGTGATGCGCCACCGGAGCGCTCCCGTGCGGCGTCGAGGATGGAGCGCACGGCGGGGGCCATCTCCTCTCTGCTGTCCATACTTGTACACTAATGTACGGAACTGTTCAAAAGGCTTGCGAACCCGGCCCCCGCTGCGGGCGCCGCCGCCGGGTTCAAGGCGCCGTACGGCGTCGTTCGGGACGATGGAAGACGCCGGCATCTTCGCGCGGGAGTCGGCTGCACTCGGGCGGCCCGTCCAGATCGCGGTCGCCAGCAGCCAGGTGATCGACGTGTCGTTCCCCGACGAGATCCCGGGTGACGCCGACCCCGACCACCCGATCCTGGACCGCGTGTTCGACTACCTCGACGGCGAGAAAGACGACTTCGCGGACGTGAACGTAGCAATCACCGTCCCGACCGATCAGCGCGCAGTGCTGGACGCGGTCTGCCAGATCCCCTACGGCGAGACCGGAACCACCCGGCAAGTCGCCCACATGGCGAACCTGAACCCGGACGACGAGGGCGACGCCGACACCGTCAGGACCGCACTCCGGGCGAATCCCGTCCCGATCTTCGTGCCGGACCACCGCGTCGATGACGCGCCCGGTGCGACGCCGCACGACGTGGCGGCGACGCTCCGCAACGTTGAGGGGTAGCCCACTTTTCAAGTACCAGAGCGCGACCAGCGTGCCCGTGACCTGACCTCGGCGCCGACGGGGAGGCGAGAGTGCGGCAGTCCGTCGGCGAGCAGTCGCGCCGCCTGTCAGCCCCTCTCGAGCGACGGCGCCGATCAGTACAGCCGAAGCACGAAATAGGCGACGGCGATCAGGAACAGCGCCTGCCCGGCCGTCGCGACCGGCCCGATCCCGAAGGTCACGCCGCCACCGTACACCGCCGCCCCGCCGAGAAAGAGCGCGGTGTTCCCCACGGCGTTCACTCGCGATCCGGCGTGAACCGCCAGCGAGCGGTAGCTCGCGACGACGGCCACGGCGAGAAAGCCCAGCGCCAGCAGCTCATCGACCGTCCCGGTTCCGTACTGGACGCGATACCCCCCGAACACGACGAGTGCGACGCCGACGAACCCCGTGAGTACGGTGCCGGCCCGCACGAGTCGATCCCCCATATTGGCCGAAGAGATGCGGGGTAATCACTTAACGGCGGCGGGATTCGCGACGATGGTGGACTACTCGCCGGTGGGGTAGTCGGCCGCGAGTACGTCCTCGATCGACGACTCCGCTGCTGCTTCGTTCTCGGGGCTCACGCTCCCGGTCTGGTACCCGTCCAGATCGAGCGTGACGTGGTCGAACCCGATCTCGGTGAGTCGGTCCCGGGCAGCCGCCGCGAAGTCGGGATCGAGTGCCACGTGGAGCTCCTCTGCCCCCACCTCGATGCGGGCGAGCCCGTCGTGGTCTCGCACGCGGAACTGGGAGAACCCCCACTCCCGGAGCAGCGCCTCCGCCCGCTCGATGCGGGTGAGCTTCTCTTCGGTCACCTTCAGCCCGGTCGGGATCCGCGAAGAGAGACAGGCCATCGAGGGCTTGTCGGCGACCGAGAGCCCGTACCGGTCGGCAGCCTCACGTACGTCCGTCTTCGTGAGCCCGTGGGCCAGCAGCGGGGAGGTCACGTCGAGTTCGTCGACGGCTCGCAGGCCAGGTCGGTGTCCGCCGCCGATGTCGTCGGCGTTGGTCCCGTCACAGACGGTACCGATCCCGAGCTCGTCGGCGGTCTCGTACATCCGGCCGAGTCGCATCGTCCGGCAGTGGTAACACCGGTCGCCGTCGTTGGCGACGAACTGGGGGTCCTCGAGTTCGGAGAACGTCACGATCTCGTGGCGGATGCCGATCTCCTCGGCCACCCGCTTGGCTTCGGATAGCTCCGCCTCCGGCAGCGTCTCGCTTCTGGCGGTGCAGGCGACGGCGTCGTCGCCCAGCGCGTCGTGGGCCAGTGCCGCGACGACGCTCGAGTCGACGCCGCCGGAGAAGGCGACGAGCACGCCGTCCCGGTCGGCGAGGTCGTCGCGAGCGGCGGCTAGTTTCGCGTCGAGGGACATGGCCGGAGTACCGACCCGCCGGGCAAAAGGCCGTCGTCGCGTCCCCCTGCCGAACCACACGCTTTTGAGCGATGGCGCGGAACCCCGGCCTGAATGGAGTTCACGGCCATCCCGGGGGTAGGGGAGAAGACGGCCGCCTCGCTGGCCGAACTCGACGACGCCGACGGGGCGCTCCGACGGGGCGACGTGGCGGCGATCGCCCGCTCGCCGGCGATCACCGAGGGTCGCGCCGCGGCGATCGCCCGCGGCGCGATCCGCCGGGAGCACGGCGACGACGGCGGCTTCCTCGCCACCGACCGGGCGCGGGAGATCTACGACGATGCGCTCGGCCTGCTGCAGGACCGCGCCGTCACGACGTACGGCGAGAAGCGACTGGAGACGTTCTTCCCCAGCACCGAACAGTCCCGCATCGAGGAGGTCCGCGACTTCGCGACGACGGCGATGGGGCGCGATCCAGAGCCGGAGATCCTCGACGCGCTCGACGGCGTCGAACCGCTCGAACCGGCGGAGGGGATCCGTGTCCGGGAGCGCTGTGTCGCGACCACTGACGCCGAACGCTACGCCGAGGCGAAGAACGCGCTCCCCGAACTCCCCGTCGAGGTGATCGACGAGCGCCGCGAACTCGGTGAACTCGGTCGCTCGTACTCGACGGTGTACGTGCTCGACGCCGAGTTCGCGGGCATCGACGTGGAGGGCGACGTGCGCGTGGTGCCCGACGCCCTGGAACGCCCCGAGGAGTTCGTCCCGGAGCGCACGCTCAGCTTCTTCGCTGCGAACCGCGATCGCCTGCTGGCGGCCGCCGCGGTCCACGACGCCGCCGGCACAACCCCCGACTGCGACATCGACGCGCTGCGTGCGGCGCTCGACCGCGTGGACGAGGACGGCGGCATCGTCGGCGACGAGGAGCTCGAACGGCTCTCGATCGCCGTCGACGATCTCGACGCCGCCGTGAGCACCGCGGAGTCGGTCGGGAACGACCACCTTCGGGACGCGATCGGCGAGCGGGACGTGACCATCGAGGGCACCGACTTCCTCTCGCTGGTCGAGCAGGGCGCCCGCGTCGACTCGCTGCTCTCCCGGGAGTTGGCGGACGACTACGACCAGGCCGTCGCATTAGCTCGCGAGCACGTCGTCGACAGTCTCGACCTCGACGCGGGGGAGACGGAGTTCGTCGAACGCGTCTTCGGCGGGGAGCCCTCCTTCCCGCTGGAACACAACGAGGAGGCGGTCTCACGACTACGGACCGAGCTCATGGCTGACCGGGATCGGCGTGCGAATCAGTTGGAGACGGAGCTGGCGGCCGAACTCCGGGAGCTCCGAGCACCCGTCGAAGCGATGGTCGACGCCGCGCTCGAACTGGACGTGGAGCTGGCGGTGTCGCGGTTCGCCCGTGATTTCGACTGCGTGATGCCGACGCTCGAAGGCGAGGGGTTCGAGATTGAGGGCGGTCGCTCGCCGCTGCTCGACGTGCCGTTCGCGGCAGTCGACCCTGTCGACTACGGCGTTTCGGGCGTGACGCTGCTCTCTGGCGTGAACTCCGGCGGGAAGACGTCGACGCTGGATCTGGTGGGGTTGATCGTCGTGCTCGCGCACATGGGCCTGCCCGTGCCCGCCGAGGGCGCGCGGGTCGGCCGCGTCTCGGAACTGCACTACTACGCCAAGTCACAGGGGACGCTCGACGCCGGCGCGTTCGAGAGCACGCTCCGTGAGTTCGGTGAGCTCGTCGAGGGCGCCGCGGGCCGGCTCGTGCTCGTCGACGAACTCGAGTCGATCACCGAGCCCGGCGCCTCGGCGAAGATCATCGCCGGCATCCTCGAAGCGCTCGACAAACAGGGGGCGAGCGCCGTGTTCGTCTCCCACCTCGCCGACGGCATCCGGGAGGCCGCCGGCTTCGAGGTGGCCGTCGACGGCATCGAGGCAGTCGGGCTGGTCGACGGCGAACTCCGGGTCGATCGCTCGCCGAAGAAAGACCATCTCGCGCGCTCGACGCCCGAACTCATCGTCGAGAAGCTGGCCGACGAGACCGAGTCCGACTTCTACCGCGACCTCCTCGAGAAGTTCTGAGGCGGCCGGGGCCGGTCGCTAAAACGGCTCTTTGTGTTTACCTAACTACTTTGTCGAGTCCACCCCAACGATCGGGTGTCCCTGCTTCGGCCCTCCACTCGCCCTGTGCAGGGCACTATTCGTTCTCGACGTCGAAACGCTCGAACACGGTGCCATCGACCGTCTCCAATCGCCCCGAGAGACCGTCGTCTGTGGGTTCGAGCACGGCGAAGGACTGTCTCGCACCCCGCGGATCGGCGTGACTCCCGGGGTTGAGTAGCGTCACCGCCCCCTCCTGGTCGACGAGCGGTCGGTGGGTGTGGCCCGAGACGACCAGGTCGGCGCCGCGCTCGCGCCCGAACATCGCCAGCCCGGTCGTCCCGCCGCGCCGGCGATGGGTGGCGGCGATCCGGACGCCGGCGTAGCTGAGCGTCGTCGCCGTCGGAAGCCGGTGGGTCACCGCGTCGCTGTCGCGGTTTCCGTGGACGGCCCGGAGGTCGGCGGCCACGTCGTGGAACTCGTCGAGCACCGCGTCGGTGGTGAAGTCGCCGGCGTGGAGCACCAGCTCGGCGTCGGCGACGGCGTCGGCCGCGGCGCCGACGAGGCGTGTGGTCTCGGTCGCGTGCGTGTCCGAAAGCACGACCAGCATGGTGAATCATCGGCGCCCGGCGGGCAAAAGCGGTCGGGTCGGCGACGGCTGGCACTCGTCGGGGCCTGCTCCAGTGCCAACGGCCGTCACCGCTGCGACACCGATAAGGGACTGTCCCCTGAGGAATCGGGCATGGCAAGTGGCAGTACTGGGGTCGTGCTGGCGGCGCTGTTCGCCAACGGCGCCATCGCGGTTCTCAAGTTCGTCGGCTTTCTGCTCACCGGGAGCCCCTCGATGCTCTCGGAGACGTACCACTCGATCTCCGACACGGGCAACCAGGTGTTCCTCCTCATCGGCATCCGCTACTCCGGGAAGGCCACCAGCCGCGACCACCCGTTCGGCTACGGGAAGGCCCAGTTCTTCTACGCCTTCCTCGTCGCCGTCCTCCTGTTCGGGATCGCGGGCTGGGAGAGCCTGAACCACGGGATTCACGCGATCCAGACCGCGGGCCACACCGAGGCCGGAACGTTCACCGTGCCGTTCGTCGGCGCCGAGTACGAGACGTTCTGGCTCAACGTCGTCATCCTGCTCGCCGCGATCGGCTTCGAGTCGTACGCGTTCAGGAAGGCGAACAAGGAGCTCCGACGCCAGATGGCGGAGTTCGGCTGGGACAGCATCCGGGAGGCGTTCGAGGAGACCAGCGACGCGACGACGTTGACGGCGTTCACCGAGGACGCCATCGCGCTGGCGGGCGCGGCGATCGCGCTTGTCGGCGTCGTGCTCACCCGCGTTACCGGCAACGGCATCTACGACGCCGTCACGGCGGCGATCATCGGGCTGCTGCTGATGGGCTTCGCGCTGGCACTGGCGTGGGAGAACAAGCGGTTGCTGCTGGGCGAGAGCCTCTCGCGGCCCGTCGAGCGCGAGCTCCAGACCGCCATCAGCGATCATCCGGACGTGGTGCACGTCGACTCGTTCCGCTCCGTGTTCTTCGGGCCCCAGCGGGCGATGGTCGCCGTCGAGGTGACGTTCGACGCCGACCTCGATACCGAGGAGATCACCGACCGGATCGGCGAGATCGAGGCGGAGCTCGAGGCGACCGACAGCCGTGTGGCGATGGTCTACATCGAGCCCGCGACCTGAGCGTCGACCGCGAGTTCTAAGGGAGGCGACTGGCAAGGGGGGCTGTGCCGCGGTTCGACTACCCCTGTCCCGACTGCCACGCTACGAGCAGTCTCCACGACGCCGGCTGTCGGTTCGAGGGGACGGAGTGGCAGACCGTCGAGCGCGCATACGTCGACGTGCTCGCACCGCTTTCGGCTGGCGCGCGGAACGAGGACGATCTCCGTGATCTCGTCCCCGACTGGGACGCGCTCCACCAGGCGGTGCTCTCACACCTCCGGCGCAGCGGCCGGATCCAGCCCGACACCAACAACCGCCTCGAACTGCTGACTGCCGACGCCTATCGCGAGCAGGTTTCGGAGCCGACGACCGACCCGATGCTGACCATCTACCGCCAGGGATCCTACCCCGGCTGCCACGACAACGCGGTGTTCGCGATGATCGCGTGGTACGAGATGGTCGGGCTGACGTGGGCCGAGACCCGCGAGAAGGTGCTGGAGTGGCTCGAGGAGTCGGGCACGTGGGCTCGTGGCGGGTTCGAAGAGACCAGCCCGACGGAGCTGGTCGACAGCAAGCGCCACGTGTACGACGCCGGCTACGGTTGGAAAGAGAAGGCGCAGGCGGCGAAGCGGGTCATTCAACGACACGGCTGATGCCACCGTCGCGGTCGCTGCTGGTCGATTGTTCTCGCTGCCGTACTCGATCGACCACCCACGGGCGCCCACAGGCTTAGGGGCCTGCGGGCCGCCCTCTGGGTATGGCCGTTCCGGAGGGATCGACGGCCGAAGTCCGCACCCCGAAGCGCGCGCTCGCCGTCGTCATCGGCATCGTCTTCGTCGACCTGTTGGGGTTCGGCGTCGTCATCCCGATCCTCCCCTACTACGTCCGGAGCTTCGCGGTCAGCGACGCCGTGATCGGGCTGCTCGCGGCCTCCTACTCGCTGTTGCAGTTCGTCGCGGCGCCGACGCTCGGGCGCCTCTCCGACGAACGAGGGCGGCGACCGGTGATCCTGCTCTCGCTGGTCGGGAGCGTGATGGCGTGGACGGTGTTCGGTATCGCTGGCGAGGTTGCGGCCGTCGCGGGCACCGTCGCGGGGCTGGCGACGCTGTTCGCCTCGCGGATGCTCGCGGGCGCGATGGGCGGCAACATCGCCGCCGCGAACGCGTACGTCGCCGACGTGACGACAGAAGAGCGCCGTGCGGGCGCGCTCGGACTGCTCGGCGCCTCGTTCAGCTTGGGCTTCATCTTCGGCCCCGCGTTGGGCGGGCTGGCGGCCAGCGACGCGGTCGTCGCTGCTGCCGACGCCGTGCTTCCCGGGTTCGTTCCGACAACGCAGTACTCGTTGCCGAGCTTCCTCGCGGCAGGGCTCTCCCTGCTCGCGCTGGTGCTCGCCGGTCGGTTCCTTGAGGAACCGGACCGCCGGCGCGACGTGCGCGAGCGGACTTCGCTGCTCGACTCGTTCCGTGAGGCGCTCGCGGACCCATCGCTCCGGGGACTCGTGATCGCGTTCTTCCTCGTCTCGGTGGCGTTCTCCGGCGTGCAGGTGATGTTCATCCCCTTCGCGGCCGACATCTACGGCTACGACGCGACGCAGGTCGCGTTGTTTCTGAGCTACATCGGCCTCCTGGGCGCACTGAACCAGGGCATACTCGTCGGGCGGCTGAGCCGGGTCGTCCCTCCTGCCCGGCTCGCGGTCGTCGGCGCCGCGTTGCTCGCGGCGGCGCTGGCGATGCTGCCGTTCTCGCCCGAGCTGGGCCGTCTGCTGCTCCCCTGGGTCGACGGCGTCAGCCCGGAGCTGGCGTGGCTACTGGTCGCCGGGGCGGTGCTCTCGCTGGGCAACGGGCTGCTCGGCGTCTCGCTGTCGACGCTGGTCTCGACCGGTGCCAGCGACGACCGGCAGGGCAGCGCCTTCGGCGTCACACAGGGGGCCGGGAGCCTCGGCCGGACGGTCGGCCCGCCGCTGATGGGCGTGCTCTACGTCGCCACCTACTGGTCACCGTTCGTCGTCGGCGCGGTGGTGGTACTCCCCGTGCTCGGGCTGTTGGCCGATCGGCTCCGGTAGCCCTTCCGACGTCGATACCGCCGCCGGTGCCCCCCGCGATTTCTGCATCACCCCTCGATAGTGTGGGTAATGAGGTGGGGGCTCGTCTCCGTCACGCTCGGGATCGCGGGCGTCTCCGTCGGCTACGCGCTGTTGGGCTACCGGCTGTTCGGTGGGGTGGGCGGTGGCGCAGCAGCCACCACGACAGCTTTACGCCACAGGTCACCGTCGTGACCGACAGATGGCGCTCGATCCCCTCCCTCCGTGGCCCGCACTCGGTTCGATCGCCGGCGGAGTGGGGGCGCTCGCGCTCGCGTGGGGGGTCCGGGAACACCGAGGACGACCCGGCGTCGACTGGTTCCTCGGCGTGTTCGCCGCGCAGGCGACGTGGTGTCTCTCCTACGGGTTCGGCCTGTTCGTGTGGGATCAGTCGTTCCGGGGCGCGCTGGAGGCGACGATGTGGCTCGGGATCATCTGGACCGGGATCGCCTTCCTCGGCTTCGCGCTGGAGTACACCGGTCGGAGCAACGTGGTCCGGGGGCGCCTGTTCGCGACGATCGTCGGCTTCGGGGTCGTCTCGACCGCACTGGTCGTCACCAACCCGATTCACGAGTGGTTCTGGACCGGGTTCGAGATCGATCCCGCGTTCGGCGTCGCGACGGTCTCGTACGCGTTCAGCCCGTGGGCGTACCTCGTCGTCGCCGTGGAGACCGTGGTCGTCGCCAGCGCGGTCTTTCTCCTCGTGGACACCCTGCTCAGCTACGGCCCGCTGTACCGCCGGGAGAGCGCCGCCGTCGCGCTGAGCTCGCTGCCGCCGGGGTTCGCGCTCGTCGCGTGGACGCTGGAGATCGGACCCGTCCCGCAGCTCCAGCTCGCGCCCCTGATGTTCGTCCCGCATCTTGTGCTCGACGCCTACGCGTTCGACCGAGCGGAGATGTTCGACCGGAACCCGACGACCAGCCGCGCCGCCGAGCGGACCGCGATCGACGACCTCGCCGACCCGATCGTCGCGCTCTCGCTCGATCGGCGCGTCGTCCAGCTCAACCCTGCGGCCGAGGCGCTGCTGGGCGTCGACGCCGAGACTGCGCGAGATCGCCCGCTCGACGCGTTCTTCGACCTTCCAGTCGTCGTCAGCGAGGAGACCGACGGCGGCGAGAGCGAAGATGTCCCCACCCGTGAGACGGTCGAGGTCGACAGCCACGACGGGACGGGGCGCCGGACGTACACGGTGTCGACATCGCCGCTGACCGACCCCAGCGGGACCCACGTGGGCTACACAGTCGTGCTCTCGGACGTGACCGTCCGGGAGCGCCAGCGCCTGCGCGTGGAGGTACTGAACCGCGTGCTCAGACACAACCTCCGGAACGACCTCACGGTCGTGATGGGCTACGCCGAGACGCTCGGGCGCCGACTCGACGGGCAGGAGCAGTCCATGGCCGAACAGATCGAGACAACCTCGCGGGGGCTGGTGAGTCTGGGCGAGAACGCTCGGCAGGTAGAGCGGTTCCTCGCGGCCGAGGAGTCGACGTTCGACGCCGCCGACCGAGCGCGCTCGGTGCTCATGGAGCTCGCGTCGGAGTACACCGACGCGGACGTGGCCGTCGACCTGCTGGACTCGCTCACGCTGTTCGGCGTCGATCGCGCGTTCGATGCGGTCGTCGAGAACCTCGTCGAAAACGCGCTGGAGCACGGCGGCGAGCCCGTGACGGTCTCGCTCACGGCCGATCGCACGGCCGGCGTCGCTCGACTCGTGGTCGCCGACGACGGACCGGGGCTCCCGGCCCACGAGGTCGCAGTCCTCGACTCGGGCGAGGAAACGGCACTCGAACACGGCAGCGGGATCGGGCTCTGGGCGGTGTACTGGGGCGCGACGCTACAGGGGGCGACGATCGACATCGAGACGCCCGACGACGGCGGGACGTGCATCGAGGTGGCGTTCCCGCTGGCGGGAGCGAACGCTGGCGAGACCGGCGACCGCGCTTAGAGCCGGCCCGCCGCCCGCCCGAGCGTGTCGAGCCCGTCGACGGCGACGACGCCCGGTTCGGCGCCCGAATCGACGTGCACCGCCAGGAACCCGGCCTCCCGGGCCGGCCGGGCGTCGTGCTCCATCGAGTCGCCGACGTAGAGGTACTCGTTGGCGGCCAGTCGCTCCCGGGCGGCGTCGAAGATCGCCGGGTCGGGTTTGTGCGCCTCGACGTCGTAGCTCGGGAGGTAGGCGTCGAACCGGTCGAACAGCCCCGCGCTCTCCAGCTTTCGGCGCTGGACCGCGTTGACGCCGTTCGTGAGCACGCCGAGTGCGGTGTCGGCGCCGTCGAGCGCGTCCAGCGCGTCGCGGGCGCCTGCGGCCGGCGTTGCGGCTGCGACTTCGGCGTCGACGTACGCGTCCCGGAGCGTCTCGGGGTCGGCGTCGATCTCGCCGGTGTCGACTGCGGCGGCCATCCCCGCGCGGTAGGGATCCGGCTCGAAGGCGTCGAACGCCTCGAAGAACGCCTCGCTGTAGGCGGCTTGGGCCTCGGCGGTCGCGTCGGCGCCCGCGGCGTCGCAGGCGCGTTCGAACAGCGCATCGTAGCTGCAGTCGAGGGTGAGGAGGGTTCCGTCGCAGTCGACGTAGACGGCGCGCATGTGGGCTGGTCGGGTAGATCGCTGAAAAAGATGCGGTGGGTGTGCGAGCGAGTCTCGCAGGTCGCTCGCCGCAGTCGGTTACACAGTCACGGCGTGGCGCCGAGCCAGCGACACGAGGTCGCTGGCTGGTCACCGGCGGTGACTGACCTACTCGGACTGGATGCGCGGCGCCAGCATGAACGTCACGTTGCCCAGCCCCTCCGCGAACTCGTAGTGGAGCTTCACCGGGAACTCCTCGCCGAGCTCGACGCGGACCTCGGCGTCGGAGGCGATGGCCTTGTTCATGTCCTTCAGGTAGTCGAGGCTGAACAGCGAGTCGGCGGGGCCGGCGGTCAGCGCGATCAGGTCCGCGGCTTCGAGGTGGAGGTCCACGTCGTCGGTGTCGCCCTCGGCCTCGATGTGGAACGTCTCGGCGGTCTCGTCGACGCGCAGGCGGATGTGGTCGCTCACCATGTCGGCGGCGGTGATCCCGCGGTTGAGCTGGGCGCCCTCGAGCGTGATCTCCGCCGGCAGGTCGAGATCCGGGATATCCGGCTCCTTGCGGATCGAGTCGGGATCGATCAGCGCCAGCGTGTAGGAGAGCCCCTCGACCTCGATGTGGAGCTTGCGGGTCTCCTCGTCGAGTTCTAGGTGGATGAGGTCGTCGGCGTTGGCCATCCCGGCGACCTCCTCGAGTCGCGTGAGGTTGACGCCGATGACGCCGCCGTCGGCCTCGTAGGACTCGAAGGCCGCCGCCTCCAGCGTGAGATCGACCATGCCCACGTTCGCCGGGTCGACCGCGCGGATCGACAGCTCCTCCTCGTTCAGCCGGATCTTGCACTCGTCGACCAGCACGCTCACGGCGTCGAGGGAGTCCCGGAGCGTCGACGCGCTCACGATGGCCTTGAACATGGGCGAGAGTTCCGCCCCACACTCAAAAAGCCTCCCGGTTCCGGGTGCCCGGGCCGGTGGTCGACGACCGCCAACGCGGCCGCTCCGGGGTGCTCTGCGCGACGACTCCGCAAACGGTATCCGCCGGTGTACCGACCCTCGCGTATGGACCCACGAGTCCGCCAGCACGCGGAAACGATCGTCGAGCACTCGACCGGTATCGAGGCCGGCGACGACGTGATCGTCTACCTCCCGGGCGACGCCGAGGACCTCGCCGTCGCGCTGCACGAACTGCTGGGCGAAAAAGGCGCCAACCCCCTGCTGCTCACCTACTCCGAGCGCGCCGACCGCGCGTTCCTCCGCAACAGCGACGAGTTCGACACGCCCGAGCACGAACTCGCGCTGTATGAGAACGCCGACGCGACCATCATCGCTCGCAGCGGCCCGAACCCCAGCGAGATGGCCGACGTGGCTCCCGAGACCACGGCCGCGTACAACCGCGCTCACGATCCCGTGAAGAAGGCGCGCCTCGACACCACGTGGTGTCTCACGCAGTACCCCAGTTCGGGCTTTGCCCAACTGGCGGGGATGAGTACCGAGGCGTACGAGGAGTTCGTCTACGACGCCGTCACGCTCGACTGGGAGGCCCAGCGTGAGTTCCAGGCGAACCTCGTCGAGATCCTCGACGACGCCAGCGAGGTCCGCATCCGCGCGGGCGAGGAGACGGACATCACCATGTCAATCGAGGGCAACACTGCCGAGAACGACTACGGCGAAGCGAACCTCCCCGGCGGCGAGGTGTTCACCGCGCCCGTCAAACACAGCGTCGAGGGCGAGGTCCACTTCGACATGCCGCTGTACCGCCAGGGCCGCGAGGTCGAGGGCGTCCGCCTCACCTTCGAGAACGGCAAGGTCACCGAGTTCTCCGCCGAGCGCAACGAGGACGTGCTGCAGGGCGTGTTCGACACCGACGAGGAAGCGCGCTACCTCGGCGAACTCGGCATCGGGATGAACGACGCCATCGACCAGTTCACCTACAACATGCTGTTCGACGAGAAGATGGGCGAGACGGTCCACATGGCCGTCGGGAGCGCCTACCCGATGTGTGTCGGCGATGGCAACGAGGTCAACGACAGCGCCGAACACGTCGACATGATCCTCGACATGAGCGAGGACTCCGTGATCGAGGTCGACGGCGAAGTCGTACAGGAAGACGGGGAGTTCAGGTTCGAGTAGCGAGGCAGGAAAACGTCGCGCCACGGGCGCGACGGCAAACCGCCTCGGAGGCGAGCGGGGAGCGGAGCGACCCGCGAGCAAAGCGAGACTGGGGACGTTTGGCCGTGGCGGGGAGGTAAACCGCCCCGCAGGCCGCCGACGCCTACTCCTCCTCGTCGACGCCCAACTCGAACTGCTGGTTCTCGACGACTGCGTTCAGCACGACCGACGTGTTCGACTCGCGAATGTCCTCGTCGGTCAGAATCCGCTTGATCCGCTCGTTCATCTCGTCGGTATCCTCGAACTTCCCGACGGCGACGACGTCGTGGTCGCCGGTGACCTCGTACACCGACACCATCCCGCGGAGATCCGCGAGGCGGTCGGTGATCTCCGGCAGCGCCGCCCCCTCGACTTTCAGGTGGAGGATCGCCGTCACGTCGTACCCCAACTCCTGGTAGTTCACGTCGGGGCTGTACCCCTCGATCACGCCGTCGTCCTCCAGATCCTGGAGGTGGTTCGACACCGTCGTGACCGACACGTCGAGCTCCTCGCCCAGGCTTCGGAGGCTCGCACGACCGTTGCCCAGCAGGGAGTTGATCAGGCGCGCATCGAGGTTTTCGTACGTCATGGTACTCCAGTCGGGCCGGGGGCGCCAAGAACTTTACGAACATCCAATTTTCTGAGTTGGGTCTCGGCAGATACACGTTAGAAAGGGAATATTCTTGTAGTATCGGCCTCTCGACCCGGTAGAGCATGACGGACGAACCAGCTCCCGATGGTGGGCTCACCGACGAGGAACGCGACGTTCTCGAACGCATCGACCGCGAGGGGATCGACTTCTTGCGACTCCAGTTCACCGACATCCTGGGCACGGTGAAAAACGTCGCCGTGCCGGCCGATCAGGCGGAGAAGGCGTTCACGGAGGGGATCTACTTCGACGGCTCCTCGATCGAGGGGTTCGTCCGCATCCAGGAGTCGGACATGCGCCTCAAGCCCGACGCGAGCACGTTCGCGGTGCTGCCGTGGCGTGGCACCTCCGCGCGACTCATCTGCGACGTGATCGACACGTCGACCGGCGAGCCGTTCCAGGGCGACCCGCGTGCGGTGCTGCAGGACGCGCTCGACCGCGCCGAGTCGATGGGGTACGAGGTCAACGCCGCGCCCGAGCCGGAGTTCTTCCTGTTCGAGGAGGACGAGGAGGGGAAGGCGACGACGAACACCAACGACGCCGGCGGCTACTTCGACGTGGCGCCGAAAGACCTCGCCTCGGACGTGCGCCGGGACATCATCTACGGCCTCGAGGAGATGGGGTTCGACATCGAGGCCTCCCACCACGAGGTCGCCGAGGGCCAGCACGAGATCAACTTCGAGTACGACGACGCGCTCTCGACGGCCGACAACGTCGCGACGTTCCGGACGGTCGTCCGGGCGATCGCGGCCCAGCACGACCTCCACGCGACGTTCATGCCCAAGCCGATCGCCGAGGTCAACGGCTCGGGGATGCACGTCCACTTCTCGCTGTTCGAGGACGGCGAGAACGCGTTCCACGACGAGGACGACGAGTTCAACCTGAGCGAGGCGGCCAAGCAGTTCACCGCCGGGATCCTGAACCACGCGCCCGCGCTGGCGGCGGTCACCAACCCGACCGTAAACAGCTACAAGCGACTGGTCCCCGGCTACGAGGCGCCGGTGTACGTCGCTTGGTCCGACCGCAATCGCTCGGCGCTGATCCGCAAGCCGGCCGCGCGCGTGCCGGCCGCCTCGCGCATCGAGGCGCGCTTCCCCGACCCCTCGTGTAACCCGTATCTCGCCTTCGCGGTGCTGATCCACGCCGGCCTCGACGGGGTCGAGAAGGAGCTCGACTGTCCGGACCCCATCCGCGAGAACATCTACGAGTTCGACGAGCAGAAACGCGAGGAGTACGGCATCGAGACGCTGCCGACGAACCTCGGCGAGGCCGTCGACGCGCTGGAGACCGACGAGACGGTGTACGACGCGCTCGGCCCCCACGTCGGGCCGAAGTTCGTCGAGGCCAAGCGCGCGGAGTTCGCGGACTACCTCGTCGACGTGTCCGAGTGGGAGTTGGACCGCTACCTCGAGAAGTTCTGAGCGGCCCGACCACGACCCTTTTTGCCCGCTGCCGACCGTGAGCCACTCGTGACGCTACTCGTCCCGTTCGACGGATCGGAACTCGCGGCGGCCGCGCTGGCCCGTGCCGTCGAGTTCGGCGAGGTGTTCGAGCAGTCAGTGGTCGTGATCGCTGTCGTTCCACAGGGCAACACGACGTACGCTCGCGAGCGCGGTTGGATCGAGGCGGACGAATCGTTCGACACGGAGACGATCGTCTCGCGGCTGCGCGAACAGGTCACGGCGCTCGCGCCCGACGCCACGTTTCGCTACGAGCGCGTACCGCGGGCCGCTCGGGCCGGATCGATCGCCCGGGAGATCCGCCGGACGGCACGGCGCAGCGAGGCATCGATCGTGTTCATCGGGAGCGACAACGCCGGCCGGCTGGTGACGGCGCTGAGCAGCGTCGGCGGTAACGTCGCCGCAGACCAGACGTACGACGTGTTGATCGTTCGCCACACCGACTAGCGCTCGAACCGGGGCGACGCGTGTGGGGCCGGCGGTGGTTTGACGACGCTGGGGCGCTAACACGGCCGTATGGCCGACGTAACGCTCCGGGGGGCGACCGACGACGACGCGGCCGCGTTGGCGGCGACCTACCGCGACGCCTACGCGGAGAACCGTCGACTCGGCTTCCCTGCAAAGTCCGGCTCGGCGACCCCCGAGCAGGTCGTCAGGTGGATCCGGGACCACTGCGTCTTCGTCGCCGAGAGCGAGGGGACGGTGATCGGCGGCGTCCGACTCGAACGCGTCGACGGTTCGGCGCGAAGCGCTGCGGGCAGCCAGCAATCGGCGACCGACGACGCGATCGTGAAGCTCAGCCGCCTCGGCGTTCGCGAGCGCTGGAAAGGCGACGGCGTCGGCAGCCAACTGCTCGAACACGCCGAACGCGCCGCGCGGGAGGCGGGCTACACCGCCGTGCGGCTCACGACCCCCGACGAACACCCCCTTCCTCCCCGAGTTCTACCACGCCCACGGCTACGAGATCACGGGGGAGTACCCGCTCGCGCACCGCGACTACGACGAGATCGTCATGGAGAAATCACTCGACTAGCGGTCGTTGATCGAGCAGCAACGGGAGCGCGATCACCGCGCCGACGGCCAGCGCCGACCCCAGCGCCGTCACCGGCAGCGGCAGTTCGCCGGCGTAGATCCCGCCCCACGCACCGCCCAGCACGGCCGCCCCGGGGACGGCGACTCGGACGGGGAGCGGCGGATGCTCCGCCCCGCCGCGGTACCACACGACTGCGGCGCCGCCGCCCGCACCGAGGCCGATAGCGGCTTTGGCCGCTTCGTCGGGGTGGTTCGGCGCAAACACCAGCGCCGTGGCGAGCGCTGCGACCCCGAACAGGGTGGCGGCGAGAAACGCCCGTTCCGGTCGGTTTCCGGCGGTCCGCTGGACAGCGAGCAGCACCGCGCTGCCGGCGACGATGCCCGCGAGCACGTCCGGGAGGTGGTGAACGCCGATGACGAGTCGAGACAGCGCGACGACGCCGATAACGCCCGCGGCGGCGAGGAGCCGCTTCCGCCGGGTCCAGAGCCGGTCGAGAGACAGCGCGAGGCCGCCGTAGACGATCGTGCCCGAGGTGGCGTGGCCGCTGGGGAAGCCGAACCCGTCGCCGGTCGCGATGCTCCCGTAGACGCCCTCGAACAGCATCGGGAGCCACGCCGGCGGCGTCGCGGTTCCCGCGCCGGCGGGGCGGTGGACGCCGAACGCCGTCTTGAGCGCGACCGTCGCCGCGAGCGCACAGATCGCCAGCGCGATCATGGTCGCGCCGGCCCGGCGCGGTTCGGACGCGAACCGGCCGTCGGCGAGCAGGTAGAACAGCGCGAGGCTGCCGAAGATGAACCACGCGTCGGCGAGTTGGGTCAGGATTGCGAACAGCAGTACGACCCAGTCGGGGAGGCCAGCGAGCGCCTCCGTGACGCCCCACCCGTGCATCTACCGGAGTCGCTCCGCGATGCCGCCGGCGGTTCTCACGGCGCCGATGACGCCGCCGAACAGGACGAACAGCACGTAGAGCCCCAGCGTCGAGGTGAACGTGATGAGCATCGCGGCGACGGCCGGCCAGCCCGAGAGCCAGTAGAACGCGCCGAGACTCATCACCGTGCCGTACAGCAGTACGAGGTACGGCCCCCAGCCGGTGGCTTTCCCCTGGCGCATCCGGGTGCGGACGTACGACTTGAGGTCGGCCTCCAGCTGTGGCCGGTCGACGGTCCGCTGCTCCACGTCCTCCTCGAAGCCGTCGAGCTCGGACCGGAGCTCCTCGACTTCCTCCGCGAGGTCGGCGACATCGGGCGCGCCGCGGGGTTCGCGCTCTGCCATGTACTCAGAGGCTGGCTCCCGGTGCCCTTGGAACTGCCGGTCATCGGTCGCCGCGGTGTCCAAAGGCTCCGCGGCACTGGTAGCCGCGGTGTCCGAGGCGCCAGCGGCACTGGCAGCCGTCGTGCCGCCGACGCTCGCACTCTGGGCGGCAGTGCCCGGGACCCTGTTCTCGGTGAGGACGACGTTGACGATGGCGCCCAGAATCACGGCGGCGCCGGCGAGGTAGAGCCACGTCACCAGCAGAATCACCCCGCCGACGATGCCGTAGGCGGAGGTGCTGGCGACGCTGGCGTAGAGCTGGAACCCCGCCTGCATCGCGGTCCAAACCACCGCAGCGACGGCGGCGCCCGGGAGCACCTCCCGGACGGTGACGGTGGTGTCGGGAAAGCGGTAAAAAAGTGGCAGGAAGGCGGCGGTCAGCAGGATCGGCAGCGAGAGCACGCCCAGCGCCTCGACGACGACGCCGAGGTTGAACGCCGCGAACGTGCCGGCCAGCGCGAACATCAGCGTTATCGAGGCCCCGATCCCCACGACGACGACGAGCGAGTCGACCACCTCGTCGAGCGCCGTGCTCTCGTGTTCGGTGCCGTACACCGCGGCGAAGGCGGTGTCGAGCGCACGGAACACCTTGAGCGTCCCCCAGAGCAGGAACCCCACCCCCAGGACGGTCGCACTCCCCCGGCCGTCGCTAGCGGTGAGTGCGGTGGTGAGCACCTCCTGCCCGCTCGGGGTGAGGAACTGGCCGGTCGACTCGAGCAGGACGGTCGCCAGCTGCTCACCGCCGACGACGGTGGCGACGATCAGCGCCAACACCGCCGCGGGGACCAGCGAGACGAACGCGTAGTACGCCACCGCCGCCGCGAGGAACGTGAGCTCCTGTTCCTTCGCGACGACGCCCACGCGTTTGGTCGTCTCGATGGCGCTACGAAGACGTGTTTGCACGACGGGAGATAGGCGAGCGCGCTACAAGAACCCCGTGGCGCGACGGGGCCGCCGGCCAACCCGTCGGGTCACTTATTGGTGTTCCTACCTAACACACCACATGGCAATCGCCCGCCACGGAAGCGGCCCCACGGCCCTCGCCAGCGCGTACGCCTCGCAGGTGCATCCGGTGTTCATGCTCCCGCCGGTCGCGACGGCGCTGTTCGGCGCCGCCCTCGCCGGGCCGTTCGACTCGCGAGTCGCGCTGGTCGCCGCCGGCGCGGCCTTCTTCGCCGTCTACACCGCGCACCTGAAGGACGGCTACGTCGACTTCCACCGCCGCGGCGAAGACGACGATCACCCGCTGACGGTGCTGGGCTGTCGGCTCGGGCTCGCAGTGGCGACCACCGGATTCCTTGCCTGTCTCGCTGTGCTCGGGTGGCTCACCGGTCCCCCGGTCGTCGCGCTGGCGGCGCCGATGTGGGCTATCGGTTACCTCCACGCGCCGCAGTTCGACACCAACCCCGTGACCACGACGCTCGGCTACCCGGTGGGGATCGGCCTCTGTCTGCTGACGGGCTACGTGGCACAGACCGGCGCTCTCGCGACGCGACCGCTCGCGCTTGCGGCGGTGCTCGTCACCGTCCTCGCGGGGGTGAAGATCATCGACGACGCACAGGACTACGACTACGACCGCTCGATCGGGAAGCGCACGGTCGCGGTCGTACTGGGGCCGACCAACTCACGCTCGCTCGCGATCGGCCTGCTCGCGGCCGGCCTGTTCGCGGTGGTGCCGCTCACGATCACCGGCGTCATGCCGTCGAGCGCACCCGCGGCGAGTCTGGTCTTCGGCGCCGTCGCCGCCGTCGCCGTCCGCCGTGACCCCTCGACGGCGACGATGCTGTTGGTCCGGGGCGCGTACCTCTTTCTCGCGGTCCTGCTGGTCGCGGTGTTCTTCGAACCGCTGGCGGGCGTTTCGCTGCCGGACATCACCGTACTGGGTCCGTACACGTACCTCGCGACCGAGGTCGTGTTCGGCGCCGCGGCGCTGGCGCTGCTGCTCCGGGCCCGAAACGGCGCGCTCCGGCGAGCCGCGCGAACGATCCCGGCGCTCTATCCCATCGCGTACGTCTGGGACTGGTACACGCTCGAAGTGGGGGTGTTCGTGATTCCGATGCGGACCGGCGTCGAACTACTAGGGATCCCGCTGGAGGAGCACATCTTCATGATCGTGGTGCCCGCGGTGGTGCTGGGGATCCACGAGACGGTGAACCCCCGGAACGGGGAGCAGCAGGCTGCCGGCTAGTCGGTCGACGGCTCCGCGGCGGCGCGGATCTCCGCCACGTCGGCGTTTGTTTTGAAGCAGGTGCCGCCGTAGTGGGCGGGGCTGGCGTCGTAGCCGGCGTCGCGGAGGTCGTCGAGGAACGTCTCGAGCTTGTTCGCCGGCGCGCCCCACTGCTTGCAGAGGCGGTGCTGATCGTAGTGCGTCGGCGTGTCGAGCTCCGCGCCGAGCGTCTCGAGCAGGCGGCTCACGCGCTTCCACTCGCCCATGTTCGGCGTCACCTCGTCGGCGACGCTGTCGACGAACTCGCGGTCGGCGATCGGGCCGAGCCAGATCGGGCCGGCGGTCGAACAGCGCGCGGAGCCGCAGTTCGGGCAGTCCGCCGGCGGGTGGGAGATCCGGCCGAACTCGTGTTCGCGGTAGAGGCAGTCCTCGCAGTGGTGGACGAACCCCAGCCACTCGAGGGCCTTGTCGGCGGCCGTCGCTTTGTGCGTCAGGTCGAGGTACGTCCGGGCGTAGTGACGGGTCGCGTGTGAGCAGATCGGCTCGACCGCCACGTCCCGTCGGGCGGCGACGCGGGAGAGCGCACCGATGAGCACGCGCAGGCCCATCTCGCGGTGGAAATCGGTGTTCCGCGGAATGGTGTCGTACTTCCGGACACCGGAGTCGAAGTGGGCGCCACACAACGGCGCGGTGTCGGTCGCGGTGACACAGAGCAGCTTCCGCGTGCCGGCGACCGCGGCATCGGCGAACGGCATCGGCGTCCCGAACGGGTCGAGGTCGACCACGTCGAAGCGCTCGGAGTGCATGAGTACGTTGGCGTCGGCCTCGACGGCCTCGCCCGGCAGATCGTTCAGCGCGAGGTTCTCGCGGGCCAGCTCGACCGCGTCGGCGTCTACGTCGGCGGCGGTCACGTCGTAGCCGGCTTGTGCCGCCCGGGTCGCACGGACCCCGGTCGCGGTCATGGCGTCGAGGTAGGAGAGGGTCCGCTCCTCGTCGCCGCGGCTGACGTTCGCCACGCCGGCCTCCGTCCCGTCCCGGCTGACGTTCGCCGCGCCGGCCTCCGTCCGCTCGGCGTACGCCCGGAGCACCGCCACGGTGAGGTCGCGGTTCAGCTCCATCTCGGGGTTGAAGAACACGGCGTCGCCGGCGCCCTCGCTGCTGCCGTCCCGGGGATCGGGCGCCTCGACGTCCACGTCGCCCTCGCTGACGCGCATGGCCGCCTCTGGTCGGGCGGCGCGGAAAGCGGTTGCGTTCGGGTGTTCCGCCGCCGCGTCCGCTCGCCACGCGGGAGCGAACGGCCGACGCCGCTTTCCCCGTCGAGTGCCAGTCGGTCACATGGACGTGTTCGTCTACGGCACCCTGACCGAACCCGAGCGAGTCGGTGCCGTCGTCGACTCCTTCGCGTTCCTCGGCCCGGCGGTGCTGTCGGGGCTCCACCCCGTGCAGGGCGAGTACCCTACGCTCGCGCCCGGCGGGGAGACCGGTGGGCGGCTCCTCCGGACAGACGACATCGACGCGATCGACGCCTACGAGGGGGTGAACGACGGGCTCTACTCCCGGGTCACGGTGCCGATCGACGCCGGTGAATCTCGGGCGGGCGAGCGCTCGGAGGCGGCCGGGCTGGCGGCGACGGCGGCGGTGTACGTCGGCGATCCCGGACGACTCGGCGTCGACGACGCGGTGACGTGGCCTGCCGCCGACGGGGTCGCTGGGTTCGCCGACCGTGTTCGGGCGTACCTGCGCGACCACGACGTGCGAGTCCGGCCACAGTGATGGTCGCGACGACGCCCGCCGACACCGCCGCGGCGTGGTGACACTCGATTTTCACGTTCCGAATTCTTCGCCCCCGACGGTCCTGTCTCCCGTTTTCACTTTCACTTCGGTCGGGGTAGCCTTATGCCCGGGGACGCCCAACGGGTGAGTGCACGCAGTGTGACGCGTGCGCTTCCCCCTTTCCCCCTTTGGGCATCGAAACGCCTTAGCGATAGCCGTGAGACCATCGTGGGTATGCTCTCTCTCGCCGACGTGGAGGCGGCCCGCGACCGGGTGATGGAGGTCGCTCGGGTCACGCCCCTCGAGTACTCTCACAGTTTCTCCCGGATGACTGGTGCCGACGTTCGGCCGAAACTGGAGAACTTCCAGCGCACCGGCTCCTTCAAGATCCGTGGCGCGACCAACCGTATCGCGACGCTCTCCGAGGATCAGAAGGCGGCCGGCGTGATCACCGCCAGCGCCGGCAATCACGCCCAGGGCGTCGCCCTCGCGGCCACCCGGGCGGGCGTCGACGCCAAGATCGTCATGCCCGAGCACGCGCCGATCGCCAAAGTCGAGGCGACGGAGGGGTACGGCGGCGAGGTGATCCTTGCCGGCGCCGACTACAACGACGCACAGGACCGCGCCCACGAGATCGAGGCCGCGGAGGGGCAGACGTACGTCCACGCGTTCGATGACGAGTACGTGATGGCTGGCCAGGGGACGATCGGCCTCGAGATCGTCGAACAGTGTCCCGAGGTCGACACGGTGGTCGTCCCTATCGGCGGCGGCGGGCTGATCTCGGGGATCGCGACGGCGGTGAAGGAGTCACTCGACGACGTGCGCGTGATCGGCGTGCAGGCCGAGGGCGCCTCCAGCGTCGCCGAATCGCTGAAGAAGGGCGTCCGACAGGAGATCGACGCCGTCGACACGATCGCCGACGGGATCGCCACCCGCTCGGTCGGTGAGGGGCCGTGGGAGGTCATCCAACAGCGCGTCGACGAGGTGGTCACGGTCTCGGACAACGAGATCGCGCTGGCGCTGACGTACCTGCTCGAGCGCTCGAAAACGCTGGTCGAGGGCGCCGGCGCAGTCGCGCTGGCGGCGGTGCTGGCCGAGGCGTTCGAGTACGCGGACGACGAGACGATCGTCCCCGCGCTCTGTGGGGGCAACATCGACCTCAACGACCTCACGACCGTCGTCGTCCGGGGGCTGGTCCAGATGGGCCGGTACATCAAGGTCCGGACCGAACTCAAGGACAACCCTGGCTCGCTCGAACGACTGGTCGAGATCATCGCCGAGCACAACGCCAACATCTACGGGATCCAGCACGACCGCACCTCTCGTGATGTGGCGATGAACGCCGCCGAGGTGGTGCTAGATCTGGAGACCCACGGCCACGACCACGTCGACGAACTGCTCGCGGCGCTGGAGGCCAACGGGTACGAGGTCGAGACGCTGGTCTAGGCGCGCTCGATCGCGTACTCGACGGAGAGGAACGTTCGGCCGAGCAGCCACATCTCGTGGGTGGCGCGGAGCAGTTCGTCGCCGGCCGTCTCCTCCGCCGGCCACACCTCGAACCGCTGGCCGCCCGGCACACCGAACGGGCCGATCGGCGTCCGGAGGTAGAGTCCGGGATCGCCGGCGGCTGCGGTCGTGAGTCTGATCCCGGTCCGCTCGTCGTCGCCGAGCGCTAGATTCTCCGGGCGCAACACGGTGTCGACGCCGCCGCCCGAGATCGGGACGGAGATGTTCACGTAGCCGTCGCCGTCGCGGTGGTGGGTGGCGTAGAGCGCGACGAACACCGCTTCGTCGGTTTCGGGATCGGTACGGATCCACGCCCGCACGTCTTCGCGGGCAGGGTCGGTGGCATCGGTGTCGGTGTCGATGTCGGCGTCGGTGGTGATCGCTCCCGGCTCGTCGATACACAGAAACCGGCTCGCCAGGCGGTGCCACGACTCGTCGCCCGGCCCGGGGAGGTTCAGCTGTTCGAGCCGACTCGTTCCCAGGCTCGCCAGCGCCGCGCCGGTCCGGAACGGTCGGTGCCAGCGCACCCGGTAGCGCATCTCGTACTCGGCGGTTCGTTCGTAGAACCGTCGTACGGTGGGGTCGAGCCGGTCGGGATCGAACGTCTCGCCGGCGAAGTGGGCGATGTCGGCGACTTCGCCGGCCGGCTCCTCGCCCGTGGTGAGTCCCTGCCGCTCCACGAACTCCGGGCCGACGTACCAGCCGGCGGAAACCGGCGACAGCGGCACCTCCTGGGCTCGCGTCCGGGCACGCCGGAGTGCGGCGACGAGACGGACGAACACGACGACGGCGACGGCGCTCGCGGCGGCGCGGAGGGCACGGCCGAGCGTTCGGGTCACGGCCGTCGTTGGCGCGCCATCGTACTTGAAGCGTCGGCTCGGTGTAGTGAGAGTTAAGGGATGTCCGGCGCCACTCCCGGCCATGAAGGAAACTATCCACACCGACGACGCCCCCGAGGCGGTCGGCGCGTACAGTCAGGCGACGACCAACGGCGAGATCATGTTCACGGCGGGGCAGATCCCCCTGACGCCCGAGGGCGAACTGCTGGACGACGAGGATATCGCGACGCAGGCCGAGCAGTCCCTCGAGAACCTCTCGGCCATCGTCGAGGAGGCGGGCGCGTCGATGGACGACGTGCTGAAGACGACCGTGTTCCTCGCCGACATCGACGACTTCGAGGAGATGAACGAGACGTACGCGAGCTACTTCGACGACGAGCCGCCGGCCCGCAGCGCCGTGGAGGCCGGCGGCCTGCCGAAGGGCGCCGGCGTCGAGATCGAGGCCGTCGTCAGCGTCGAGTGAGGTGCGCCCCCGCGTCAAGTCGGCGCTGCTGTGGGGCGTCGTCGGCCTGCTCGCCTTCCTCGTGGCGGTGCAGGGCTATCAGCTCCTGATCGGTCCGTTCCCGGCGTCGATCCCGGTCGTCGGCGCTGCCGCGGTCGCCGTCGGGGTGCTGACGGCCGGCGTGGCGTACGCCACGGAGCACCGACTGCGAACGAAAGGAAGGACTTAACCGGCACAGGGCGGTAAATTCGGGCGAGCCAGGATGGCCGAACGGTAAGGCGCACGCCTGGAAAGCGTGTTCCCTTCCGGGATTCTGGGTTCAAATCCCAGTCCTGGCGTTTTCCGCGGTCACCGTGAGTGAGAAGCGGAGCGACGAGCGAACCGACCGCGGAAAACCGTCGACAGACTGGGTTTTAACCCCTATCAGTCGCGCGCAGCGAAGCGAGCACGTCTGATTCTGGGTTCAAATCCTAGTCCTGGTGTTTCTGTCGACGCCAAACCGTGAGTGAGGAGCGGATCGGCTGCTCCGTAGCCCGGCGCGGCTAGAGTGGCCAACGACCGAGTCCCGTCAACGTGGCTGTAATCTGTCTACCTGGACCAAAAGACGCCTCGCTCGACTATTTCTCGATGATGCTTTCTTCGATCTTCTCGCCGAAGTGGCGTCCGCCCTCCTCGTAGTAGAGCAGCACCTCGTCGCCGGCTTCCAACTCCGTCACCGCCTTCCGGCCCGACTTGGTGGCCACTTTCACCGTCTCGGCGTTCTGCAGCAGCGTCTCGACCACGTCGGGGCCGTCGTCGGTGTCGACTTCGGCCTGGACACGGAACATCGGGCGCTTCTCGATCTTCACGCGGCCGACGATGGCCTCACGGGTGTGACCCGCCGTGTCGGCGATCTGTACGTGGTCGCCGGACTGCAGTTCCGCGAGGTACTTCGTCTCGCCTTCGGGCGTCCGGACGTAGGCGTGCACGGCGCCGGCGTTCACGCGGAACGGCCGGGACGCGACGTACGGCGAGTCGGCGGTCTCCCCGTGGACGAAAAAGAGGCCACGGGAGAGCGACCCGACGAGCATCCCCTCGTCGTCGTCCAGCAGCGACCCGGTGTCGATGCAGACGCGGTCGGCGCCGCCGGTCTCCTCGACCTGCTGTACCTCGGCGTAGCGCAGGTCCAGGTGCTCGCGCTCGCTGCGGTCCCGCACCTCGACAGTCTCGCGGATCACGTCGGGGTCGTCGGTGTCGAGCAGCACGTCGTCGACGCCGATCTCGAGCGTCTCGAACGCGGTTGCCGCCTCGTCGGCGGAGTCGACGCCGGCGACGAGGTTCGTCGCCTCGCCGACGCGGGCGATCAAGTTCTCAAGTGGGATCACCTGCCAGTTCTCGGCGACGACGATGGTGTACTCGGCATCGCGGGCGGCCTCCTCGGCGAACGCTTCGTAGTCCTCGTCGAACACGCGGACGTACGACCCCTGGGCACGGTCGTCCGAACGCCGCAGCGTCGTCAGGTCTGCCGAGCCGGAGAAGTCCGAGGGGAGGTCGACCGTCCCGTCGCCCTCGCCCTCCTTTCCGACGACGTAGACGTCCGGGTCGGTGTCGCGGCTGGCGTCGACGATCTCCTCCTCGTACTCGCCAGTGTCTTTGAAGGCGGCGACGTTGACGCTGCCCAGTTCGCGAACGCGGCCCACGTCGGCCTCGTCGACCAGCACCCAGTCGACCCCAGCCTCGAGCCCGGCGGTGATGCGTCGCTTTCGCGCCTCCCAGTCGCCGACCGAATCGTCGGCTTTCAGCCACACGGAACGAGTCATGTCCGCACACTCTCCGGCAGGCCGCTTGAACGTGGCGGATGCTGCAGCCTGTGGCCGGCGCGGGCGATCAGTTCGGCACCCGGCCAGCTCGCTGGAACACGAACAGCGCGGCGATGACGACGCCAACGGC